>Ga0255769_10000028_pt1 | contig 145725 bp, 142 predicted proteins | sample 041ome_9_FD_179637 | JGI IMG/M metagenome (GOLD analysis project Ga0255769, IMG submission 179637) | Coastal salt marsh microbial communities from the Groves Creek Marsh, Skidaway Island, Georgia - 041413US metaG (version 2) | ecosystem: Environmental > Aquatic > Marine > Intertidal zone >...
TGGACGCAGATCGAGCATGCAGACGCGTTCTCCTCGCTCGTGCTCGACTTCCTCGCCAGGAACCCCCTGCCCGCTCGTCACTCCTAGCCGCTGGGCTGGTGATCGCAGGAGGGTCGAATTTCGGCCAAAATTTTTCCAAAAGGGCCTGCGAGAGGTCACTGGCCGGAGTAAACATGCGTCATCGCGTCGCAAGACGCGGGTCCGGCGATGGACGTGGGCGAAACCCGAGTGCTGGCGGGGTCGACCACCTCTTGCGTCGGAGAGGGCCCCTCGAACTCATACGTCGAGGGGCCTTTCTCGTGCTCCAGTCATCCAGAAAGCAGGTTCACGGACTCTCGTCGCAGACTCTGGTTGCCGTCGCTCATCCCTGCTGCGCCGCAGAGAGCGCCGTGCCGAGACGGCGGAATCCCTCGTCCAGGCTCACGTGCGGCATCCAGTCCAACACCGCCCGCGTGTGCCGCTGATCGAACCAGTGGGCCGTGGCCAACTGCTCGGCGATGAAGGCGGTGATCGGTGGATCGCCCTCGCGCCCTGCCCAGAGCCACGCGGATTCGATCACCGTCCCCGCGGAGATGGCAACACCTGCCGGAACCGATCGTTGCGGTGGTGCCACGTTGGCCGCCTCGGCGATGCGCCCGAAGATCTCTGCGACCGTTCGCGGTTCGCCGTTGGTGACCACCAGTGCCTGGCCACGCAGGTCCGGATGGTCGCATCGATCAAGCGCCTGGGCGATGGCGTCCGCCGCGTTGTCGACGTAGGTGGTGTCGATCAGTGCCAGACCCCCGCCGATCAGGAAGAGCCTTCCTGCTCGAGCGCGTTCGACGATCGGCGCGATCAACTGCGTGTCACCTGGGCCCCAGACGAGATGGGGACGAATGGAGCACACGGCAAACCCTTCGCGATTCGCTGCCAGTGCTGTCTTCTCTGCGATGGCCTTGGTGCGCGAGTACATGCCGCGCGCTCGCTCAGGGTCGGCCGGACGGGCACCCGCTCCCTGGATCGCCCGACCGTGATGAGCCACTGACGGAGATGAGATGTTGACGAAACGCGTCACGCCGGCAAGCTGCGCTGCCCCGACGAGAGCCTCGGTGCCTTCGACGTTCACCCTGTAGAAGTCAGCCTCGGCTCCACTCATGGACACCTTGGCCGCCAGGTGCACCACAGCCTCCTGCCCGGCCAGTGCCTCCTCGACCACTGCCGAGTCCGTGATGTCACCGAGGACTTCAGCAACGTCCAGCCCGGACGGACTTCGCTGCAGGACGGTCACCTCGTGACCGCGGCGAACCAGCTCCGTCACCACCGCTGACCCGAGCAGTCCTCGCCCTCCCGTGACAAGAGTCCTCATACCGGCTCCGCAGAACTCCGCCCCGCGAGTGCCGAGGAGGCCCACTCCGCGATGGCCGATCGATCCAGCTTCGAGTTGTGGCGAATGTCGACGGGCAATGTCTTGCGCAGCAGCACTGCTGCGATATCGGCGCCGGTCTCCCTGCGGACCGCATCATGCAGGGCGAGGTCTGCCACCCCGACCGCGCCGCTCTCCACGACGCACACCACAACAATCTGCTGCCCACCGGCAGGACCCACACCCACGGCGGCAGCCTGCACCACGTGCGGGATTCGCTGGCAGGCCTGCTCGATCTCAACCGGTGCGACCGGACCCGAATCCGTGGTGATCACGTGGGACAGGCGCCCACCAACCCACAGCCGTCCCTCGGTATCGAGGGTTCCGACATCACCCGTGCGATGCCAACCCTCGTTGCGCGCGCTGGCACGTTCGGTGAACCAGAGACGGTCGTAGCGAGCCTTGCCGTGTGACGCTCGAACGAGGATCTCTCCGAGCACGCCGCTCTCGGTCGTGGCTTCACCCGCCGCCATGCCGTCAGGACCCACGGCACTCACACACAGGTCCACACCCTCAAGCGCGCGCCCCACGAGCACGCCCGGCCCGGATCCCGCAGCGTCGATCTGCTCGACCGTGACGTCGCATACGGGCAGCACTTCGGTCATGCCGTAGGGCGTTCTCACATCGGCCTCTGGGATCAGGCGGCGCAGCCCGTGCAGGATGCTCGTGTCTACTGGAGCACCCGCCCCGAGGATGAGTCGCAGAGTCTGCAGGGCCTGCAGATCCTCATCGCTCAAACCCGCTGCGGTTCTCAGGATGTTGGAGAGCGCGGCGGGGGACGCCCACATGACCGAGCCGTTCACCTGGGCTGTTGCCTCGGCCACCGCCCGAGCGGTCAACGTCCGAGGAGACGTGACGTCCATTCTCGGAATGACCGATGCCATGCCCAGTGCGGGCCCGAGTACCGCCCAGGGAGCAAAAGCAGCAACGAGGGCATCCGACTCGTCGAAAGCGTAGTGCCGCACAAGGAGGTCTCGAGTCGCCTGCAGGTGTCGATGCTCGTACACGACGCCCTTGGCCGGTCCCGTGGATCCTGAGGTGAAAGCCACCAGCGCCTCGTCGTCCAACTGCGGTTCCGGCGGCAACTGCGAATGTCGCCCCGCCGCAGCGATGGACACGAGTTCCGCGACGGCGATCCGCTCGCCGTCGATTCCGGTCATGGGAGTGCGCAACAGGGCCATCGCCTTCGGCACCCCGATGATGTACCGCGGGTGGGCGCTGCGGAGCGCACGAAGAATGCCGCGCGCACCCAGACCCGCATCCGTGACGACAACGCTGGCACCGATGCGCCAGCAGGCGTAGACAACGGCCACCAGATCAGCGCCCACGGGAATGAGAACGCTGACGCGATCCCCCGAACGGACCCCCCGTGCCGCAAGTCCGGCAGCGAGGTGAGTCACGGTGGACTCCAGGTCGCTCCACGTGATGCGTCGCCACGAGTCATTCTTGGGCTCGACGAGAGCCGTCTGGTCAGGAGCGGTGCGCGCACGCGCGACCATGGCGGACCACATGGGCTCGGCGTTGAGCTCGAGCTCAACATGAGACGAGTGAGCGAGACGGCCATCCATGAGGTCTCGCACCCAGACGAGGAGATCGTCGACGGACGACGGCGCATCCTCCATCACCAGATGGCGCGCACCCTCATACCGATGCACGGCCGCGTGCGGCAGGCGAGCCTCCAGATCGTGCAGATACAGGTCCGAGAACACCGGATCGCCTGGACCCCAGAGCAGCAGGGCAGGCACCGTCAGTGAGCGGAGGTCTTCCGCAATGGCGTCCAGGGTCGGGCCACTCACGTGATCCGGCTCCAACGGGATGTCCGAGACGAACTCCCCTACTGCCGCCCGCCGGCTCCGCGTTGCATACGGGGCAGCCAGAGCGCGCGCAACATCGCGCGGCATCCTTCGACCGCTCAGTGCGGTGGTTCCCTTCACGAATGCAGGACTCAGGACGGTGGCCGCCTGTCGCACCGGACGGGACCGAGCAACGCGAATGATCGACGGTGCAGCAGCCTTCGCCGGCTGATGCACCGCAGTGTTGAAGAGCACCACGCCCACCACATCGGCTCTGTGGGCGAGAGCCCATCCCAGCGAGATCGGGCCACCCCAGTCATGCGCGACCGTGATCACCGGCCCTGAGAGCTGCAATGCATCGGTCAGAGCCGAGAGATCCGCAACGCGACGGGCAAGCGGGCGAACCGTGCCCGTGCGTTCGGAGTAGCCCATGTCGAGGTGGTCGGGTGCCACGACTCGCACGTGCTCGGGAGCCTGATCGATCAGTCGACGCCAGAGGTATGACCACGTGGGATTTCCGTGGACGCACAGAAGCGTCACCTCGACCGGTGAAGTGTCTCGACCAGCGTGCGAGTCAAGGATGTGCCACGTGCGCTCCACGCCGTCCTCGTCGACGGCTGAGATCAGCCTGGACCACTCCGGGTCGAGGCCGGGGAGCCCGACCGGAGGAAGACTCGCAGCAGCGAGACTCACCACTCGATCTCGATGACTGCGGCATTCAAGCCTGAGCCAATGCCCATGCATGCGATGCGGTCGCCTGCGGTGAACTCAGGGGCGAACAGCGCCAGAGTGAAGGGGATGGAGGCGGGACCGATGTTCCCCCGCGTCGGGAAGATGATGGGAGTGCGTTCGGGATCAATGCCCAAGGCTGAAGTGATCGCCTGCGTGTGCACCTGAGAGACCTGATGGATGACATAGGCCTGCAGATCGCTCCAGTCGAACTCAGACGAAGCCTCCGTCCACGCGTCGACCGCCAGTTGGACGCCCGCCTCCAGCAGACCCTTGGAATCGGTGATCATTCTGTCGAGATCGCCGATGCACAGCTGATGATGCTGCGTGGCGGCACGACCCACACCGCCGACGAAGCGATGACCACCCGGGTTGTCACTCGCACGACCAAGGACCATCGCCGCTGCGCCGGATCCAAGGGTGAGCGTTGCGAAGTTCTCCAGCAGGTCCACCTTCGTGGTGTCTGGGGACTGCAGCCTCTCGATCGTGCGCTGCTGCGTGAGCCGGCTGCCCTCGCCGTCAACGATCAGCGCGTACTCAATCTGTCCGGCATCGATCATGGTCGCAGCGAGCTGCATGCCGTTCAGGAAGCCCAGACAGGCGTTGGCGAGGTCGAAGTTCTGGCAGGCGGAAGCCAGTCCCAGCTGCTGATGCACGTCGACAGAGGCCGACGGCTCGAGGTGATCGCGGCAGACGGATGTGTTGATGAGCAGTCCGATGCGGTCCGGGTCGACGCCGGCCTCAGCGATGGCCTTGGCTCCCGCCATTGCCGCCGCATCGGCGAAACTGACATCCTCGGGCCACCAACGTCGTTCGGAGATTCCCGCGAGCGCCTCGAGCATGCCGGGGCGAAGCCCGGCGGCGGCCAGCGACTCGGCCAACTGCTCGTCGAACTCCTTCGAGGTGACGACGATCGGAGCCTCGGCGATGGCCACCGACACGATGGCGGTGTCGCGGTAGCGGTAGGTGGCGTTGCCGGCCATACCCGTCCTCTCACTCTCGTCAAGCCAGTCTGCTGGCGTTCTCTTCAAGCCAGTCTCCTGGCAGTCGTCGATCCCCGGCCCACATCGATCCCGGTGGCCCGACGACGCACCCCTGCACCCTTTCATGCCGCATCCGTCACGCAACCGGCGGCCGAGACTCGTGCCTTACTGTGGGGAGGTGCTATCCCGCCGGCCCACCGTGGCTGCTGTCCTCGCCGTTCTCCCCGCCATGACGGTCACCCTTGCCCTGGCCGGAGGCGCCAGCCTCGCCCTGGCCGGAGGAAGCGCCTTCATGAGTGCCGCGGCCGCTGAGGAGCAAGCATCCCCCCTCGCGCGCTACTACACCCAGCAGCTCACGTGGCAGCCGTGCAGGGCTGGCGAATGCGCCTGGCTGAGCGTCCCCCTCGACTACACAGATCCGGGCGCCACGGGCGAGTCGATCCGCCTCCGAGTGTCCCGCAATCAGGCCAAGGGGAGCACCGGTGACCGCCTCGGCTCGCTCCTCGTGAATCCCGGCGGCCCGGGTGTCGGGGGCCTTGACTACGCCGATTACCTGGCAGCAACGCTGGCGCCCGAGGTCACAGGTCGATACGACATCGTCGGCTTCGATACGCGCGGGGTCGGTCAGTCCGCTCCCATCACCTGCATGTCCGGTGCTCAGACCACCCGTTGGCTGCGTACCGACAGCACGCCCGACACCCCGCGTGAGGAAGCCCTCCTGATGCGCCGTGCACGCTCGATGGCCAACGGCTGCCTCACGAGATCTCCCGCGATCGCGAGGCACGTGGGTTCGGACGACACCGTTCGCGACATGGACATCCTCCGGCAGGCGCTCGGCGATGACCGGCTCACGTTCCTCGGATACTCCTACGGCACTTATCTGGGCACGAGGTACGCCGAGATCTTCCCCGAACGCGTCGGTCGATTCGTGCTGGACGGTGCCGTCGACCCGAGTCTGGACATCATGCAGGCCTCCGATGGGCAGTCCTCAGGATTCCAGCAGGCGATTGGGCGCTTCGCCCAGGACTGCAGTCGTCGAGGGGACTGCCCTTGGCCCGGGAATCGCTCCAACGTCATCCGGGGCATCAACAGGATCCTCGCCGACCTCGACACGACACCACTGACGGTCCCGGGGCGCTCTCGGCTGGTCCAGTCCGAGGCGATCACCGCAGTCTTCTACGCGATGTACTCACCGACGCTGTGGTCAAGCCTGCGCAGCGCATTCCGGGAGGCACGTCGAGGCGATGGCTCAGGCCTCGCCTCCTTGGCGGATCTGGCCAGCGACCGTGTGGGGCCACAACGCTATGCCACCAATATGGCGTCGGCGTTCCCTGCCATCGCCTGCTGGGATTCGCCAGCGTCACCTCCGCAAGCAGGGTTGGCTGAAGCGGCCCGTGCCTGGTCGACGAGAGCGCCCGTCCCCGAACTGGCGCGCGCAATGTCGTGGAGCAATGCCCCCTGCTCCGTGTGGTTCGGCCACTCGACCGTCTCGCCAGCGCCCGCCGACTCCGACACCGAGGCACCCATTCTCATCATCGGCGGCCTGTACGACCCGGCGACGCCCTACGCGTGGGCGAAGGCGCTCAACGAGCAACTCCCCACATCGTTGCTGCTCACCTACCGAGGCGACGGGCACACGGTCTATGGCGGCACCTCCCCGTGCATCGACAATGCCGTGGACGCCTACCTGATCAACGGGACCCTTCCGCAGTTCGGAGCCGCTTGCCGCTGACGTCAGTCGGTCTGGGCGTCTCCGCTCTCAGCCTCGCGCCCGCCTGAATCGTCGGGCCGGTCAGCCTCGTCATCGGACTCGAGCCCAGACAGGAACTCCTCAAACTGAGCCGCAATCTCCTCACCGCTCATCACTTCAGCTTCCGTGATGCTGCCCAGGGCTCCGCGCGGGCTCGACTCAACGGCCGACATCTGGTCGTACTGCTGCTCGAGGGCAGCAACCACGGTGGCGAACTCATCGTTACCCTCCATCTGCGAGGCGACCTCCGCGTCAGCGCGACGAGCGGCCGGCTCCAGCGCCGCCGTCGGCAGGACCAGACCCGTGGCGGCCGCGACTCCGGCGATCAGGGTCGATGCAGCCCGAGGAAACTCGAACTGAACGAGGTAGTGCGGCACCTGCGCGGTGAGGCCCATCGAGGAGAAGCCGTGCTGACCCAGATGCAGCTCGAGCATCGCCCCCACATGGCCGGGCACTTCCACCTCACCGACCACCGACACATGGCCGGCCAGCAACGACGGTTCACTGCCGTGCACCGTCAAGCCCAGAGGACGCGTGTGCGGGATCGGCCAGGGAATCGCGGATAGCCCCACGGTCAGTCGCACTCGATAACGCTGGGCGATGAGATCGACGGCTGCCATGAACCGCTGCCACTGGTAGTCCGGCTCTGGACCAGTGAGCAGCAGGAACGAGACACCGTCACCATCGGTGACCTCATGGAGGGTGATCTGGGGCATCTCGACGGACGCGAAGTGATCGACCACGTAGCTCATGCGAGGTCGACGTGCGCGGTAGTCCAGCAGTTCATCGACATCGAAGGTCGCCAGGAGCCGATGCGTGCAGGTGGCGAGGATGTGCTCAGCCGCAATGCGGACGCCAGAGCCGGCATCCACGAACCCGGCGAACGCGTACACGAGCACCGGGGGCTCATCGAAATGCGCCTCACGATGGATGGTGAACAGCTCTTCGGGGGCTCGCATGGCTCCTGCATCCTTTCTCGTCTCGCCGAGTCCGCACCGGGCACGAAACCCGACTAGGCGAGAGCATCAAAGTGCCCTATGTCAGGTCCAACGCCTGTGCACGGCGCCGTGTTCCCACGTTCGCCCTGAGCGAAGACTCCTGGTCGGAGCCGCCAGAGCGAAGGCGGTCAATCGGATTCAGGGTCGTCCTTGGCTGGTGACGCCTTAGCTGGTGACGCCTTGGCTGGTGACGCCTTGGCTGGTGACGCCTTCGCGGTGGACTTCTTCGCAGCCGGGGCCTTCTTCGCCGGCGGGGACTTCTTCGCCGGGGCCTTCTTCGCTGCGGACTTCTTCACCGGAGCTTCGGCTGCAGCGGCATCCGACGCCGCTGCGTCAGCGGCCTCACTCACCACTTCGGCGACCTCGTGGGCTGCCTGTGACGTCTTCGCGGCCACCTCCCCGGCCCGTTGACCTGTCGCGTCGGCGATTTCTGCGGTCGAGGCCCCCACGGTGGCAGCAGTATCGGCAAGCCGCTGGGCGACGGTGTCCGTCACGCCGGACACCGCGTGGGCTGCGCCCGACACGACTCCAGCCGCCGACCCGGCCGCTGTCGAGACGGAGTCGGCCCACAGGCTCGCCGAGTCTGCAATCGCCTGTGTCTCACCGCGACGACGCCATGCCAGGACTCCCGCTGTTGCACCTGCTACAGCAGCAATGATCACGATTGCCTTCTTCATGATTCCTCCCTCGTATGCCACGACGCTAACACTGCAGCCGCGCTCGTGGCCCGGGCTCTCCTTTATGGGGGTACGCCCCTACCTCAGGGTCGATGCCGCGCTCAGAACTTCCCGCCGGCCTGCTTCAGGTACCCAAGGAACTGCTCTGTCACCTGAGGGCTCTCGAGGAAGGCTGACCTCTCCGAATCCCCCAGACCCAACGCGTACTCGCAGACCCGCGCCCAGGCATGGCCTACGGCCTTGGTCAGAGTGCCGGCGACGGTGGCGGAGATGGCCGATCCCGCCACGGCACCTCCAGGGACGAACTTCAACAGGCTGGTGACGGCATACCGTCCCGCCATCGTCGCGCCACCGGTCAACACCACCGATCCGGCGGTGGCAAGTGCCCGGGATCGGCTCGGCGGAAGGCCGTACGCCGCCGTGATCCTGGCGATCATGGTCACCTGGGCAGGGACGAGCAGGGCAGCATCAGCGAAGGGGATCGGTGTTGCGCCAACTCCAGCGGCGACCACGACGGACTGGTTGATGATCGCCGCCACGGCTTTTTTCTTGCGCCCGAGGTCCAGCACTTGAGCTGCGGTGAGGGCCGCTTCCGCGGCAGCAGGGATGACGTCGTAGGTGTCGTCCAGAAGCGTCTGCAGTCCGAAGACCGGACTGGCCGAGAACTGATCCTCCAGGGCGTTCGTGAGCACGACTCGTCGACGCGGACTCGTCGGCAGATCGAGTCCCTTGATGTAGTGAGCGAACTCCCGTGCCTCCGGATGAACCTCCCCATCGCGACTCGGGACCTGGGTCAGCACCACGATCACCGGCAGCCCCAGCTCTGCCAGCTCACGAACGAACTTCTCCTGACCCGCCTCAAACCGCCGATCAGACCAGCGAACGAGGTACCACGCGGCATGTATCTGCTCGTCTACCGCCTTGGCCCGATGGTCGGCTACCAGCCTCCTGAGCCCTGCCACGATGGCATCTCCCGCAGTGCCCGTCTCGAAGCCCTCAGAGTCGTAGAGCCCGAGGAAGCCGTCCGGATGCCGGTAGTAGACCAAGCCCTTCGTCACCGGGCTGCCCACCCCTGTGCGGGCCACATCACGACCGAAGATGGCGTTGACCAGCGTGGACTTCCCGACCCCCGTCTTGCCGAAGACGGCCAGATTGAAGCAGCCGAGGGAGGCGAACGCATCAGCCAGGCGACTTTCGAAGAGCCCCTCGACCTGAGCTCGGGACAGATCCGGCACGCTGCCTTCGGCAGCTGCCGGTCGGGAGTCACCCGCGGGAGGGACAGTCACCTTCGACACGGTACGCGGGCAGCGGGGGGTTGACCAAACATCGGGGGGCTCGGGTTACCGTGATCAAGTGAGTCAGGGAAACAGCGGTCGGCACTACCGCGACCGAGCGCGTCGGCGTCGGCGCACGGCAACCGTGATCGCCGCGATCACCCTCATCGCCCTCGTCGGAACCGCCTTGGCGGGGGCGTGGACGGCCTTCATGGGAACCCCGCAGGCGCAGCGCGTCACCGGCAGTCCCATCGTGGTTCCCGAGGAGCTCCGGCCAGTCCTGATGAAGGCGGCACGACGCTGCGACGCCATTCCCGTGGAGATCCTCGCTGCCCAGATGGCTGCCGAGAGCCACTGGGACACTCAGGCCCGCTCCCCTGTCGGAGCGCAAGGCATGGCCCAGTTCATGCCGGAGGTGTGGGAGCAGTACGGCATTGACGCGAACAAGGACGGAGTCGCAGATGTGTGGGACCCGGTCGACGCAATCCACTCCGCGGCTGCCCTCAACTGCATCAACCGACGGCTGGTGAAGGACGCATCAGGCAATCGACTCCAGAACACGCTGGCGGCCTACAACGCCGGTTTCGGCAACGTCCTGAAGTACGACGGGGTTCCCCCCTTCCCGGAGACAGAGGCCTACATCGAGCGAATCCTGAGGTATGCCAAGACGATCGTCCTCTACGACGACGTCCTCGACCCGGAGATCTGACCTGACGGCCGAACGGGCAGCGGCACTCGCGCCTAGGCGCTTGCTGACGCGGAAGTCTCCACGAGTAGCTGCCGGAGCACCGCATCCGCCTGCTGATCACTTCCGGAGCTCACGCCCCAGTTCTTGAACTCCCGCAGCAGGGCCTCGCGTGCTCGGGCCACCTGCTCGGTGACCACCCGCTTCTGCGCCCACTCCAGCTCTCGCTCGCGGAGCGCGCGTTCGATGTTGAGCATCTGCTCGGGCGTGACCGGCAGGTCGTACGCCGCAGACACGAAACGTGCGATGTCCTCGCGATAGTCATGCCCTCTGCGCCCGAAGGTCCCGGGAACGACCTCCATCGCGTTGACGAGATCCACCGCCGTGAGCACGAAGGTCACGCCCGGGCGCCAGGCGGTGGACTTCGGCACATGCGGGGGTCGCTGCTCGACTGGGCCCAACCACCACGGTCGACGCAGCAGGATGTTGGTCCCGAACTTCGGGATGGGATCGTCATAGTGGCTGATGAGCACGTGGCGCACGGCAGCACGCTGCTCGTCAGGAAGGCTCACGTATTCCCCGAAGTCGTCCACCTCAACGACCTTGCCCTCGGGATCCACCTTGTCCGGGTTCAGTCGCCAGCTCTTCGCGAACTCCGTGGCTGACGGGGTTCCGAGGAAGATCGACGAGTGCACGAAATCGCGATCCATGGCGTCGACAGTTCGACGTCGCCAGATGTCCTGCATCGTGAGGGCCCCGAGGCTCTCTCCGAAGAGGACGAACTTCGGGCGCCGTTCAGGCTGCATGCCGCGCAGGTAGCCCGTGATGGCGTGCATCAGGTCTCGGTTCTGCTCCACCGCCAGTGCCGTGCGCGTCAAGGACATGGAAGACGGAAGCATCGAGTACTGCATGGTGGCGATCGCACAGTCACCCAGAGTCATGTACTCGAGTGCCTCTGCAAGCACGTAATTGATATAGCCCGAACCGGTTGGAGACGCGAAGCACAAGACGCTGCGGTCGAAGGCTCCCGTGCGGATGAGCTCATCCATGAGGATGTCAACGCGATCCTCCACCTCAGTAGCCGTGTCGAGGCCCACGAACGCCCGAATGGGATCGGCGATCGCCGGCTCGCCCATGACGGCCGTGATCTCCTCCCGGGTCAGCGCCATGTTCACAAACCGCCGTCCCTCACGAGAGAGAGTGGTGAACGGAACGAGACTCTGCGGACTCCCGGACACCATCGGCGACTGGGCGGGCGATTCGTACGCCGGTTCGACCGCGGCGCCGCCCTGCTCCACTCGCCGAACGGCGTACTCATACCCCGAGTAGATACCCGCGCCCAGGAGGCCGAGTGCGACGAGGTGACCCAGCGGATTGGACACGGAGTCGTAGTTGGGGGCCACCCGCGCGATCCCACGGGACACCCCGTGGGCGATCAGGCGTTCTCCGAGCTGCAGGCCGATCACGCCCGCTCCCACACCAGCGGCGATGCCGACGGACGTCAGCGGCGAGACATTCGCGATCGTGGAGTCATCCATGGCCGCTGCCGATCGATGAGTCCGATGAATGTGCCACGCGGAGAGCCCGACTCCGAGAGGCAAGGCGACCGGAATGCGCGTCAGCCACCGTCGCGATGCAGTCTTCTCGTTGACCAGATCGCTCGCACCCATGACGGCCGACAACGCTGTGGCCATTCCCGCCACCCGGGCGGTGCGATTGGCGGCCACCCGTAGGGCACCTCGACGGAAAGGCTCGTCCTCTCGCGGGGGAAGGGCGCGGGAGAGGCCCTCGGCGGCCGCCCCGATGAGGGCATTGCTGCCAACAGTGAAGGTGAGGCGCGCCGATGCCGAGGAGGTGTCTGTGCGACCGCGCGTGATGAGCCTTGCAACCGATTCGATGGCACTCTCAGCCACGGTCACTGCCGACAGGGTGGTCGCGGCGATGACACCCGTCGCGATGGCCTGATCAATGGTCCGGCGCGGCTGCAGGCCGGGCTCGAACGAGGGGCCCACGGATGCCGCCGCCGCGAACATGGCCACGCGCTCGGTCAGGCTGCGATCGGGACCCAAGGCCCCCAGGGCCCGGTCAAGGACAAAGGCCACACCTGTCGTGGGACCCTCCATGGTCGTGCGTTGCCGCCTACCGCTCATGGCGGCATCCTGCCACGGCCCAGCGATCAGGCGCTTGCCTCCTCGACGACCTCAACCGGCGCATCCGTGGTGGTGTCAACGGTGGCGGACCCGCTGCCCAGGGCTGACTTCTTCAGCCACTGCGACCACGGCACATTCCACAGCCCACCCGGCCCGTTCCAGTCCTGAACGGTGGTGCCACCCGTCTTGTCATAGAGGACGACGTCACCGGGAATCGTCTTGGTGAAGATCCACTCGGCATCCTCGGCCCGCATGTTCGTACAGCCGTGCGATCCGTTGTATCGACCGATGCGCCCGTAGGCCCACGTGGCGGTGTGGATGAACTCGCCCGTGGGAGTGAGCCGCGTGTTCCAGTCGGCCTCGAGTGCGTACTGCTCCTCCGGGCCCAGCCCCAGCGACTCACTGCGGTAGATCTTGACCGGCTCCTTGTCCGTGCTGATCACCTTGACGCCATTGCGGGTCTCCCACCCGTCCTTGCCCAACGACACGGGGAACGTCTGGACCTTGCGTCCGTCAATGAACACACGCATGTTGACGCGCTCGCCGTCGACCCGGGCTATCAATTTGCGGTCGGTGCGGAATGTCCACGTCGTCGCGAGCGCACGCTTGCCCACGAGGTACTTGCCCCCCGACTGACCCATGACCGCACGATCCAGCGTGGACGTCACGAGGATGGTCGCATGGCCCGGCCAGTACGTCTTCGGGCGGAAGACAGCCGTGCGCTCGCTGGTCCAGCCCCAGGCACCTTCCACCTTGCGGAGCTTGCCGTCAGGGAGGATCGCCGAGACCTCAAGATGGGATTCGGCGACGCGCTTGTCGGGGATGGCTCGGGAGAACGTGATCGCCGGCAGGGTGCCCACGCCCAGGCGAACCTTGGACCCATCCACTCCGAGGCTGTTGCTGGCTGCGTTGAAGGACGCACTCACCCATGCCCGCGGCTTCGGCAGCTTTCGGGGCTTGGCCGGGTCAGCCCCCGCCGGCAGCGTGGGCACGCCGGCAGCCTGGTCGCTGGCAGGACCCGGGCCGACTGAGTTGAGCGCCCGAACCGACACTCGGTACTGCGTTCCATTGCGAAGGTTCGTCAGGACGCACTCGCCGGTGGTTCCCGCACACGGCCACCAGGTGGATCCCTTATCGATCGAGGCCTCGTATGAGGTGATGGCCGAGCCGCCGTCGGCGGCAGGCGGTGCGTACGTGATCGCGAGCTGACCGCTGGCGGTGCCCCCCACCACGTTGAGAATCGAGGGGGCGCCTGGCGCCACAGCCACCGTCGGCTGCGATGGAGTGGGGGCAGCGGTGGACGTGCCGGTCGACGACGGCTGGGGAGTGGCATCCTCCGCACCGGCAGGTGCGGCCCCCAGAGTCACCGCCAGCACCGACAGGGCCGCCACTGCTCCCAGCAGGCGTCGGGCACGGGTCATGGGCGCAACCGCGGTACCGAGTAGAGATGCTGACACTCAAGCATGGTAAGCGCCGACCCCGCTGTTGCCCAAACCGGTTCAACTCCCATCCGGTCCCCGTGACCTGTAGCGTCCCCCGCACGAGGGACATGCCCATAGTGAGCGGGAACTTCGCGGGCGGTTTCCTTGATCCGACAGGGGCGACGGAGCAGGAGACGGCATGGCACACGGCGGTCCCCCTCCCACGACGGGAGGACCCAAGGCCCCCGAGTCGTACCGCACTGGACGCGTCGTGGGGTTGGCCTCCACCGCCGCCCTCGGCGGCTTCCTGTTCGGCTTCGACTCCGCGGTGATCAATGGTGCCAACTCCGCCATCGCCAGCACGTTCGGGTTGAATTCCGGGTTGATGGCCCTGGTGGTCTCCATCGCACTGATCGGGTCGGCCATAGGTGCGTGGTTCGCCGGTCGGCTCGCGGACTCCTTCGGCCGTCGTCGCGTGATGCTGATCGCCGCTGTGCTCTTCGCCATCTCCGCGATCGGTACGGCCTTTCCGCCCAACGTCGAGATCCTGATGATGTGGCGGCTGATCGGTGGAGCAGGCATCGGCGTGGCCAGCGTCGTGGCCCCCATGTACATCGCCGAGATCGCGCCGGCTCAGCTTCGCGGACGCCTCGGTTCCCTGCAGCAACTGGCCATCGTGCTGGGCATCTTCACAACGGGCCTCACGAACTACCTGATCGTCAATGCAGCAGGGTCGTCGACCTCTCCGTGGCTGCTGGGCATCGAAGCCTGGCGCTGGATGTTCCTGCTGATGCTGGTGCCGGCCAGCATCTACTTCGGCCTCGCATGGCGCATCCCCGAGTCCCCGCGGTACTTGGTCGAGGAGGGGCGGCTCGACGAGGCACAGGCCGTCCTCGAGTCCGTCTTCACGACCGACCAGAGCCAGAAGGTCCTGGACATTCAGCGCAGCCTTGACGGCACGCACCGAAGCACCTTCGGGGATCTGCGTGGCAACCGCTTCGGGCTGCTCCCCATCGTGTGGGTCGGCATCCTGCTCAGTGCCTTCCAGCAGTTCGTCGGCATCAACGCCGTCTTCTACTACTCGAACCTCATCTGGGAGTCCGTGGGATTCGGTGAGGATCAGGCCTTCCTCACCTCCATGATCACGAACGGCGTCAACGTCGCGACGACGCTCGTGGCGATCGCCCTGATCGACCGCATCGGTCGCAAGCGCCTGCTGCTCATCGGCTCCAGCGGGATGGTCGTCATGCTGGGCATGCTGACCTACCTCTTCGGCACGGCGCCCCAGGTCGCCAACGAGTCAGGCGGCATGGAGCCGTCGCTTACCGGAGCCATGTCGGCGGTGGCGGTCGTCGCCTTCAACCTCTATGTCGTGTTCTTCGGCATGTCGTGGGGACCGGTCGTGTGGGTGCTGCTCGGCGAGATGTTCCCCAACCGCATCCGAGCCGCGGCCCTCGCTCTCGCGGCGACCGCGCAGTGGATGGCCAACTTCCTCGTATCGACTGCCTTCCCACCGCTGGCCGAGGTGAGCCTCACGATGGCCTACGGCATATTCACGGCCTTTGCGATCGCCTCCATCTTCTTCGTGCGCTCGAAGGTGCCCGAGACGACGGGTCGAACCCTGGAGGAGATCAGCGAGGATGCCGCGGTGCCGAGCAGGTAGTCGTCAACCCACGATCACCACGGCACTATCTGACGGTCCTCCCAGAGCAGCCCCGTAAGCACGGGCGTGCCGTCCGCCTCCACCGCAGCTCGGGTGGCCAGCCAGGTGATGGTGTCGGCTCCTTCATCAGCCGATCGAGGCGCATCCGGACCACCCATGTCGGTGCGGCAGTGATTGGGGCACATCGCATCCACGAGCACCCCGCGCTTGCCGTGCATCATCTCCGCAGCGAGATTCTTGATCAGCGCATTCAGCGCCGCCTTGCTCACCCGATAGGGAGCCAGACCCCCGGAGGTCCCCGGTCCGGAGAAGCGACCCAGACATGCCGACACCGCAATGATGCGGCCCTGTCGGCGCTCGACCATCCCCGGCGCGAATGCGGAGATGGCATGAAATGCCCCGTCCAGATTGATGCCAAGGACCTCTCTCCACTGCGCCGCATCTGTCCGCAGCGTCTTCGACATGCGTGAACTCATCACACCGGCCGAGAGCACCAGCACATCCACCGCTGCCAGTGAGCCCATCCGACGCGGAAGCGCCGACATCGCCTCCGGATCAGCCACGTCGACCCCAAGGCCGACCGCATCGATGCCCTCACTCTGGAGTTCGGCTGCAACTCCCTCCGCGCGCTCGGAATCACGGCCGATGAGCACCACCGTGGCCCCTCGGGCACCGAGCTGGCGGGCCGCAGCGAGGCCGATGCCCCGTGAGCCACCCGTGACGGCCACCACCGTTCCGTCCATCGGGTCCATCTCCTGCGCTTCAGGCTCGTGGGCCGTCTCGACATCCATGACGCCAGCATCGGGGGACCGGGCTGTTCTCGCACGTCGGGCCCCTCACGATCTTCGCCCGACCGAGGCTAGGCTGGAGCCACCGACGTCACGCGAGGTCCAAGTCCCTCGCATGTGAGAGGAAGACAGTGGCCCCCGAGTCCCCCCACACTCGCATGGAGGGCTTCGGCCCCAATGAATGGCTCGTTGACGAGATCTACGAGCAGTTCCTTGCGGACCGATCGACCGTCGATCCCGCCTGGTGGGAGTTCTTCGAGGGCTACACGCCTCCTGATTTCTCCAGCACAGGTCGCCCCGCGGCTCCTTCCGCCCCCGCGCCTCCGGCCGCCTCCGGCCCCACTGCCGCCCCGGCTGCCCCGAGTCCCGCGGCCGCGCCGAGCTCCTCCCCCGCCGCCGACGACGTGTCCGTTCTCAAGGGCCCCGCAGCCCGCGTCGTGGACAACATGGAGTCGAGCCTCAGCGTTCCCACTGCCACGAGCGTGCGCGCAGTTCCGGCGAAGCTGCTGATCGACAACCGGACCGTGATCAACAACCACCTCGCTCGCGGCCGCGGTGGCAAGGTCTCGTTCACGCACCTCATCGGCTTCGCCGTCGTTCGCGCTCTCACCGACGTTCCTGCAATGAACAACGCCTTCACCGAGGTGAACGGCAAGCCGGCAGTCGTGAACAACCCGGAGATCAACCTCGGCCTCGCCATCGACATGGCCAAGCCTGACGGCACGCGTCAGTTGCTCGTTCCCAGTATCAAGGGCGCGCAGGACATGGACTTCGCAGGCTTCTGGGCGACGTACGAGGACTTGGTGCGCAAGGCTCGCAACGGCAAGCTGCAGGTCTCGGACTTCCTCGGCACCACGATTTCCCTCACCAACCCCGGAACCATCGGGACGCAGCTCTCCGTAGCCCGCCTCATGCAGGGACAGGGCTGCATCGTCGGCGTCGGTGCCATGGACTATCCCGCCGAATGGCAGGGCGCCTCCGAGGAAGCACGGGTGCGCAATGCCGTCTCGAAGATCCTCACGCTGACGAGCACCTACGACCACCGCATCATTCAGGGCGCACAGTCTGGCGAGTTCCTGCGCCGGATCCATCAACTCCTGCTCGGCGACGATGACTTCTACGGAGACATCTTCCGCGCCCTCCGTATCCCCTACGAGCCGATTCGCTGGTCCGAGGATGTCTCCGCCAATCACGAGAGCGATCTGAGCAAGACCGTTCGCGTACAGGAGGTGATCCATGCATTCCGGGTGCGCGGTCACCTGATGGCCGACACCAACCCGCTGGAGTACGAGCAGCGGATGCACCCTGATCTTGACGTCCTCCAGCACGGGCTCACGCTGTGGGACTTGGATCGCGAATTCGCCACGGGCGGCTTCGGCGGTCAGCCGTTGATGAAGCTTCGCAACATCCTGGGCGTACTTCGAGACTCGTACACCCGCTCCATCGGCATCGAGTACATGCACATTCAAGATCCCGAGCAGCGCGAGTGGATCCAACAGCGCGTCGAGATTCCCCATGAGAAGGTCGATCGAGACGAGCAGTTGCGCATTCTGCGCAAGCTGAATGAGGCCGAGGCGTTGGAGTCCTTTCTCCAGACGAAGTACGTGGGCCAGAAGCGCTTCTCCCTCGAAGGCAGCGAGTCCCTCATCCCACTGCTTGACGCCATGCTCATCTCCTCCTCGCACGACAGCATCGTCGAAGTAGCCATCGGAATGCCGCACCGCGGTCGGCTGAATGTGCTCACCAATATCGCCGGCAAGTCCTACAGCCAGATCTTCCGAGAGTTCGAAGGAGACTTCGGGGATGACCTCGTCCAGGGATCGGGCGACGTCAAGTACCACCTCGGCACCAGTGGCACCTTCACCTCCCCCGACGGAAGCGAGACGCGCGTCTACCTGGCCGCCAATCCGTCGCACCTCGAGGCAGTGAACCCGGTGCTCGAGGGCATCGTGCGCGCCAAGCAGGATCGACTTCCGCACGAGGACAAGTTCAACGTGCTGCCCGTGCTCATCCATGGGGATGCGGCCTTCGCGGGCCAGGGCGTCGTCGCCGAGACCCTGCAGATGTCGCAGATTCAGGGCTACCGCACGGGCGGCACCGTGCATGTGGTGGTCAACAACCAGGTCGGCTTCACGACCAGCCCCCAGTACAGCCGCTCCTCGGTCTATCCCACGGACGTCGCGCGGATGATCCAGGCGCCGATCTTCCACGTCAATGGGGACGACCCCGAGGCCGTGGTGCGAGTTGCCGAACTCGCCTTCGACTTCCGCCAGACCTTCCACAAGGACATCGTCATCGATCTGGTGACCTACCGCCGTCGCGGTCACAATGAGGCTGATGATCCTTCGCTGACGCAGCCGCTGATGTACGAGATCATCGACCAGAAGCGGTCGGTGCGAAAGCACTACACCGAGTCGCTCATCGGTCGCGGAGACATCACTCTCGACGAGGCCGAGACCGCTCTGCGCCACTTCCAGGAGCAACTGGAACTCATCTTCCAGGAGACTCGCGCCGATGACAGCGATGAGGCCTTCAGTGCAACGAAGGCCGACGTCGTCACCGAAGGTGAGCGCAAGCTCACCCCTCAACCCGCAGCCGGGGATATCGAGACGGCCATCAGCCAGGAGCAGATCGACACCGTCATCTCGTCCCAGCTCCAGCTTCCGGAGGACTTCACTGTCCACCCGCGCCTGCAGCCGCAGCTCCAACGCCGCCAGACCATGGTCGCCGAGGACTCCATCGACTGGGGCATGGCGGAGGCACTCGCAGTCGGAAGCCTCCTGATGGAGGGACGCACCGTCCGTCTCGCCGGTCAGGATGTCCGGCGCGGAACGTTCGGGCACCGTCACATGGTGATCGTCGACAAGGCGAACGGCTGGCAGTACAAGCCGCTCAAGCAGTGCTACCGCGACGGCGGCAAGCTCTACGTCTACGACTCCCTGCTCAGCGAGTTCGCTGCCGTCGGCTTCGAGTACGGCTACTCCGTCGCCCGTCCCGATGCCCTCGTGATGTGGGAGGCGCAGTTCGGGGACTTCGCTGATGGCGCGCAGACGATCATCGATGAGTTCATCTCCTCGGGCGAGCAGAAGTGGGGCCAGCGTTCCTCGCTCACGATGCTTCTGCCGCATGGATACGAGGGCCAGGGGCCAGACCACTCGTCGGCTCGTCCCGAGCGCTACCTGCAGATGTGCGCGCAGGACAACATGATCGTCACGATGCCCAGCACGCCTGCCTCCTACTTCCACATCCTTCGACTGCAGGCCAACGCGAAGGTCGTCCGACCGCTCATCGTCTTCACGCCGAAGTCCCTGCTGCGCAGCAAGAAGGCGGTCTCCAACAAGGCGGACTTCACCAGTGGGCACTTCCACCCACTCATCACCGACCCGGGTCACGTCGGCCCGGAGATCCGCAAGGTGCTGATGTGCAGCGGCAAGGTCTACTACGACCTCGCCGCCTATCGCGACGAGCACAACATCACCGATGTGGCGATCCTGCGGTTCGAGCGCCTCTACCCGCTGCCCTTCCGCACCCTGCCGCCGGCGCTGGAGAACTACCCGAATGCCGAGCTCACCTGGGTGCAGGAGGAGCCGGCCAATCAGGGTGCGTGGTCATTCATCGCCATGAACCTGCCGGAGATCATCGACCGCCCCATCACGGGTGTCAGTCGGCCGTCCTCCTCCTCCCCCGCCTGCGGCACCCATCAGCGGCACGAGGCTGAGCAGAAGGCCGTCGTCGAGCAGGCCTTTCGCTAGAACACCCGCGCTGTAGCACAGGAGCACAGATGTACTTCACCGATCGCGGCATCGAAGAACTCGAGAATCGTCGTGGCGAGGAGGAGGTCACCTTGGCCTGGGTGGCTGACCAGATGCGCACGTTCGTCGACCTGAATCCTGACTTCGAGGTGCCCGTCGAGCGGCTCGCCACGTGGCTGGCACGACTCGACGACGAGGACGACTAGCCGAAGATCCTCTCCCCGGCCCTCCACGTGCCCAGCACCTCGATCTCCCCGATAGACATCGGGTCGACCACCCGGGGGTCCTGAGCGAGGAGCACCAGGTCGGCCCGCGCCCCCGGGCGCAGTTCTCCCGCATCGGACCGCCCGGCCTGGAACGCGATGCCGCGCGTGTAGGCCGCCAGTGCCTCGTCGACGGTGATGCGCTCGTCCGGCATCCATGATGCGGAGTCGCGATCGGTTTGCCGAGTGACGGCCACCTGCAGGCACTCCAGCGGCTTGTACGTCGTGACCGGCCAGTCGCTGCCGAACGAGACCCGTGCGCCGGAGCGCACCATCGTGCCGATCCGGTACTGATCGTTGAGTCGCTCCTCCCCCAACCGCTTGGCGTTCAGTTCCCGCTGCCAGCTGTCCAGGTGAGCCCAGTAGGGCTCGAAATTCGCGACGACCCCGAGTTCGGCGAACCGTGGCACGTCGGCCGGGTCGACGAGCTGCAGGTGCGCCATGGTCCATCGACGGTCGCGCGGCAGGTTGGTCGCGGCGACCTGCTCCATCGCATCGAGGGTCTGGCGGACCCCCGCATCACCAATGGCATGCACGTGGATGGTGAAGCCCAGAGCGTCGGCCGCGATCATCGCCTCGGCCATCTCCTCGGGCTCCCATGTCGGGATGCCGATGGAGCTCGGGCAGTCGCAGTAGGGCGAGAGCAGGGCACCGGTGCCCGACTCGATGATGCCGTCAGCGAAGAGCTTCACGGTGTGGGCACTGAGGCCGGGGATCCCAGCGTCCTCGATGAGCTGCCGAGCCGCCGGGAGCTGCGCAAGCGTCTCGCGCCATGTCTTCGGGTCGAGCCAGAAGGCGAGGTCCGCATCCACATGCAGTGCCCCGGATCGTGCCGCCTCGATCCACAGCGGCATCGTCGCGGGCTCCTGGAGGGCATCCTGGATCCACGTGATGCCCGCAGACGCCATGCCGGACGTGGCGTCGTCGAGAGCCCTCACGGCCTGCGCGGGAGTCGGTGGGGGAAGCAGGTTGCGCACCGCCATGAATGCTCCAGGCTCGCGCAGCGTCCCGATCGGCTCCCCGTCGGCGGCGAGGACGATCTCGCCATCGGCTGGCTGCACAACGCCCTTGGCGTATCCCGCCCGGCGCAGTGCCTCGGAGTTGACCCAGACGGTGTGGCCGTCGGACCCGTGCAGGAAGACCGGTCGATCCGGGATCACCGCGTCCAGCCAGCCCGCCTCGAACACGCCGTTCGCTGCAAGGGTGATGTCGAGCCCGTCGCCGCGCACCCACTCCTCGTCCGGGTGATCGTCGGCCCACTGCTTGGTCGCTGCAATGACAGTGTCGAGCGATGTGGCATCCCGGATGGGAGCGAACTGGCTCTCCAGGCCTCCGATGATCGGGTGGATGTGGCCGTCGCCGAATGCCGGGCACAGGAACTGCCCCGTCGCGTCGATCACCTCGTCGGAGTGCGCCGCGCGAGCTGCCGCCCCTAGCGCGACGATCCGGCCGTCGCGCATCAGGACAGCATCGGTCTCGGCGATGCGGCCGCCGGGCAGACGTCTGCCCGTCCATCCGGTCACTCCCTCAAGGCGCAGTGACGTCATCGCGAGTGAACCTCCTACCGCGTCAGGACGAGCTTCCCGCGGACGTCACCGTCGTTCATCACCTCGAACGCCTCGGCTGCACGGTCCATCGGCAGGACGCGGTCGATGACCGGCCGCACGCCCGTGCGAACGAGAAGGTCGACAAGCTCCCGCAACTCCCCGATCGTCCCCATGGTCGATCCGATGATGCGCAGCTGCAGGAAGAAGAGTCGGTTGAGATCGGCGGGTGGATTGGGCCCCGAGGTCGCTCCGGAGATCACGATAGAACCGCCCGGGCGCAGTGAGCGCATTGAGTGAGACCACGTCGCATCGCCCACAGTCTCCATCACCGCATCGACCTTCTCCGGCAGCTTTGCCCCGGACTCGAAGGCTGCGTCCGCACCGATCTCCATGGCCCAGGCCAGCTTGTCGTCATCGCGCGAGGTGACCCACACTCGACGACCTAGCGCTTTGCCCAGGACGATCAGGGCGGTGGAGACTCCGCCTCCAGCACCCTGCACGAGAATCGTGTCGCCCTCAGCGGTCTCGGACTTCGACGCGATCATCCGGTAGGCCGTCAGATAGGCCGTCGGAAGACAGGCGGCTTCCTCGAAGGTGAGTTCTGCGGGCTTGTCGATCAGGTTCCACGCTGGCACGCGCACGTGCTCCGCCAGGGCTCCGGGGTAGCGCTCGCTGAGCAGACTGCGGCGGGGGTCGAGGGTCTCGTCACCGTCGCCCACCTCGGCATCCCCCACCACGGCGTGAATGATCACCTCGCGGCCATCGTCCGTGATGCCAGCAGCATCGGTGCCGAGGATCATCGGCACCTGGTCCTCCTTCAGCGCCTGCCCCTTCAAGGCCCAGAGATCGTGGTGATTGAGGCTCCCGGCCCTCACCCGCACCGTCACCCAGTCATCAGGGGTATTCGGCTCAGTAATCTCCCCGACGCCGAGCACCGACAGCGGGTCTTCACGGTTGATGCCAGCGGCGTAGATCGCGAACATGGTCAGAGACTAGCCACGATGCGTGAAGGGAAAGACGTCTTCACTCGGACCCTCTGCTCGCAGTTGGAGGAGCTGTGCCTCTGCCTCCTCGAGCGTGGGCATGTGACCATCAGGGACTTCCCAGCACACGGTCATGGGCTCGGTCGCCCGTTCGAACCACTGCCCTCGCTCACGGAGGGCCTCTCGATGCGCGGCAAAGCCGACCACATAGGCCCGTAGCGATGCCAGATCACGCCACACCGACAGGTTCACGATCAGGTCTTCGCGGCCCAAGAGCCGGTAGCTCGTCGCACCCGGACCGACCTCGTCCTTTAGGCGCCAGATGAAGCCGTCGGCCGCCTCTGCCCCGGCATTCACGTCGGCCAACTGCTCAACGAAGCCCACCATGCGGGCATCGTCCAAGGGGAACCGCAGCTGAGCGATGTTCAACTGGGCCAACGGCATGGCCCACAGTCTCACAACCGCCGAGAGGCAGTGAATGGTCGTGACACGCCGAACAAGGCCGCCTGATCACAACCATTCACTGCCTCTCGGCGGTCAGCGGGTCAGGTAGGGGTCGTTCAGATAGGCGTCGACGAGGAGTTCAGCGTGCCGAAGGGCCGACGTGCTCTCGGGTGGAGTGGCGAGAGCTTCAAGAAGCCCGCGCGCGTGTGCCTGCTGCGCTGCGTCGCCACGCTCAACCACCTCGCGCAGCCGGCGCTCCATCTCGACGACATCCATCCAAAAAGTCTGACATCGCAGGACAGAATGCGCGACCGCAGCAGAAGGGCGCCCGGACCATCTGGTCGGGGCGCCCTACTGCTCACAAATCTCAGGCCTTCTTGGTCTCCCAGAAGATCGCCGCGATCTCGTCGATCTTGCCGAGCAGCTCGTCCGCGACGGCAACGTCGCAGGTGCCCTTGGTGCCGCCAGCACCGGCAAGCTTGGTGGCCTGGTTGAACAGGTCATTGAGCTGCGGGTACTTCTCGAAGTGCGGGGCCTTGAAGTAGTCGGTCCACAGCACCCACAGGTGCTCCTTGACCATGTGGGAGCGCTCCTCCTTGATGGAGATGGCGCGGGCCTTGAAGTCGTGGTCGTCCGAGGCGTTGTGCTTCTCCATGCAGGCCTTGACGGACTCGGCCTCGAGGCGGGCCTGAGCGGGGTCATAGACGCCACAGGGGAGGTCGCAATGCGCGTAGGCGCTGGTGCTCGGGGCGAGCAGCTGTGCGAAGAGGCTCATATCGGGATGGCTCCTTGGGTAGTCGTGTGGTGCTCGTGGACGAAGTGCCCCCACGATAGCGCCGATGCCCGGAGTCGGCACGAGGCAGGACCCGGGCAGGATGGGTCCGTGCTGCCCATCACGCGAGTTCGGATCGTCGGCCCGTCCATGGAGCCGACGCTGCGCAACGGGGAGTGGTGGCTCGTGCGCCGGACGGGGTCGGTGCACCCCGGTCACGTCGTCCTCCTCAAGCACCCGAAGCGCCCGGAACTCGCGATCGTCAAGCGCATCGACCGAGCAGCGGAGGGCGGGTGGTGGGTCGTCGGGGACAATCCCGCGGAGAGTGACGACAGCCGTGCCTTCGGCCCCGTGCCCGCGGACCACATCCTTGGTCGACTGTGGTTTCGCTACGGCCGCGACCCCCGCCGAGAGGCAGCCAATGGTCGTGATACGCCGAACGCGGGCCCCTGAGCGCGACCATTCGCTGCCTCTCGGCGGGGCATAGGCTCCGCTGGTGCCCTGGTTCCTGCTCGTTCTCGCCATCGTCAGCGAAGTCTTCGGCACCATCATGCTCAAGTCCTCCGACGGCTTCACGAAGTGGCTCCCCATCGTGGGAGTCGTCGCGGGATACGGCCTGTCCTTCCTCTTTCTGGGCTTCGCCCTCAAGGACATCGGCGTTGGCGTCGCCTACGCGATCTGGTCGGGGCTGGGCACCATCGGCATCGTCATCGCCGGCTACTGGCTGTTCAACGAGCAGCTGAACACCTGGGGCTACGTCGGGATCGCCATGATCATCGGTGGGGTCATCGTCCTCAACGTCAGCGGAGCGCACTGAGCGTGCACACCCGCTCCCCCTACAGTGTTGACATGACAACCGGAGACATCCGCCGCGCCCGGCCCGACGACGTTCCCGAGATTCTGCAGATGGTCCGCGACCTCGCCGAGTACGAGAAGGCACTCGACGAGGCCATCGCCACAGAGGAGCAGTTTCATGCTGCACTCTTCGGCCCGCAGCCGTCTGTCTTCGCACACGTCGTCGAGCACGAGTCCGACGGACGCCGCCTCGGAGGCTTCGCCCTGTGGTTCCTGAACTTCAGCACGTGGCTGGGCAAGAACGGCCTGTACCTGGAAGATCTCTACGTCCGGCCAGAGCTCCGGGGAACCGGCTACGGCAAGGCACTGCTCTCCACACTTGCGCAGGAGTGCATCGACAAGGACTACGGGCGCCTGGAGTGGTGGGTCCTGGACTGGAATGAGCCGGCCCTCGGCTTCTACCGCAGCATCGGCGCCGTCCCTATGGACGAGTGGACGGTACAGCGGGTGACGGGGCCAGCGCTGCATGAGCTCGCCCACCAGATGCATGAGGCCCCGCGGTAAGGGTGTTCGCGTCCGGTTATCGACGAACGTCCCCCGGGACCTCTCGATAGCCCACAGCCACGACGGCCGCCACGGGAGTGCTCGAACGCCCCGCCACGGTCACTCGGTAGGTCCCCGCCACCGCAGCTCGCTCCACTCTCGACAGGTACAGGTAGCTCCTCCCACCATAGGGCTCATAGAACTCCGTGCGCTCCTTGGCAATCAGCCGGGTCTTGCGCCCACGCGGGTCGATCACCGTCACGCGGGGCAGTTGGCGATCGGCCAGACGGTTACCCGGTGCCTCGTCCGGAATGAGCAACTGCATGGCGAACCTGTCACCGTCGTCGAGCGCGAACCGAAAGCCCCGACGCTCCCCCTTTGTCACCTCGGCGGTGACCGCATACGACACCGTCCCATCGACCAAGAGGGGCCCGCGCGCCGGACTCGCATCTGCGGAGGTGAGAGTCACCGGCTGATGCGCCGCCGCGGGGGCCGCGCCAATCAGGGCCGACACCGTCACAGCCACCAGCACGAGGAGGGTACGCAGTAGCAGCACATCACTACTGTGCCAGCCCACCGCCGGGTCGGCACGTCCACATCGTCGGCGCTGGTCTCCGGCACCCGCCATTCCCCAGCACAGACGTTCCGGCTGATTTCGCCTGATGCAGGACGTCGTCGCTCTAGGGTGAGGGACGGACCGTAGGAGGCACCCGTGACCGACACCGTCACCGTCAGCTTCTCCGCTGACACCAGGAACGTCGCTCTCGCCCGCACCGTCGCCGCCGCCGTCGCCGCTCGCGCGGACTTCCCCCTGGACCGGCTCGAGGATCTCCGGCTCGCCGTGGACGAGGCCGTGACGCAGGTCATCGCCTGCGCGTCGTCAGAGGTCACATGCATCTTCACCGAGGGCGAGCACGCGATCGAAGTCGCGGTGCACGCGCTCACCACAGTCACCGAACCGGTGTCGGTCACGTCATTCGGCTGGACCGTCCTCACCGCACTCGTCGACTCAGCCTCGTCCTCGGTCGCCGATGGGCGTCTCACGATTTCCCTGCGCGCATCCTCGGGTCTGGTAGACGTGTGACGTCTGGCGATCAGGCCTCAGAACGTTGGACGGACAGCCGGCGTCGTCATGAGCACCAACTGCTGGACGAACTCCAGCGGCTGAACTCCGAGGATCCTCGTCGCGTTCAGGTGCGCGATGAGGTGATCACGATGCACCTGCCGCTGGTCAAGCATCTCGCTCGGCGCTACCGCGATCGCGGCGAGTCGATGGACGACCTCATCCAGGTCGGCACGGTGGGCCTGATCAAGGCCATCGACGGCTTCGACCCGGGCAAGGGCGTAGAGCTGTCCACCTACGCCACCCCCACCATCCTCGGGGAGATCAAGCGACACTTCCGCGACACGACTTGGGCCGTCCGCGTTCCCCGACGCCTGCAGGACCTCCAGGCGCAGGTCACCGCGCGATCCGAGGAGCTCTCCAGTGAACTGCACCGATCACCGACGGTCCGCGAACTGGCCGCTTCGCTGGACGTCAGTGAGGCCGAAATCCTGGACGCCATCGAGGCGCGTCAGGCCTACTCGACCGACTCACTGGACATCAATCCCGGTGAAGACTCGCCGGCTGTCCCGACTTCCGCGATCAGCATGGAGGACTCCGCCTTCGACGAGATCGATGAGCGACAGACGCTTCGCCCTCTGCTCGAAGCACTGCCCGAGCGCGAGCGCGCCATCGTGACGATGCGCTTCTTCCAGAACATGAGCCAGGATCAGATCGCCCAGGAGCTGGGCATCTCCCAGATGCATGTGTCGCGTCTGCTGGCTCGCACGCTGGTCACCCTGCGCGCTGGCATGACCGAGGACTAGTCGCGGTTCGGCATGTCGTCGGCGGCGAAGACTCGGCGCACCGACGGCAGGAAGACAAGGACGATTCCCACGACGGCAATCACCATCGCGGCCTGACCAAGGGTCTGCTGGGCGTCGCTGCGCGACTGGGAGATCTCGTAGCCGATCAGGCCCAGCACAAGCTGCGCGACGATGAACGGTGAGCGCGCCCAGCTGCGCCCCTGCCAGAATCCGACGCCGAGCCACACCAGACTCGCACCGAACAGCGCCGTGATCACGATGAGGCCCAGGAGCGCCATGGGGTTGGACACCTCTTCTGGCCCCGTGATCCCCGTGCGGAACGCCTCGACGATGTCGAAGGCGGCATAGCCGAGCAGGAAGATTCCCTGCACCACCGAGATCGCGGACAGCAGGACCAGCGGGGTCGGTCGACTCGTCACCCTCCCAAGGTAGTGACCGGCCGGACGGAGCGCTCCAAGGGCTGCCAAGGCTCGCTACTAGGCTCGAGACGTGCGTGGACTCCTCGTCGTCAACCCCCGAGCCACCACGACCTCACCACGCGTCGTGGACGTGATCGTTCATGCCTTCTCGGCGGACATCGACCTCGACGTCACCGTGACCACCCATCGGGGACACGGAATCTCACTCGGTGAGCGGGCGCGGGAATCGGGTATGGACGTCGTCGTGACCGTTGGAGGTGACGGCGTCGTCAACGAGGTCGTCAACGGAATGCTCTCCGACGGGCCGGGCCCCGACGTTCCGATGCTCGCCCCGGTCCCCGGGGGCAGCGCGAACGTCTTCGCTCGTTCCCTCGGACTGCCCAACGACGCGGTGGAGGCCACCGGGGCACTCCTGGAGAGCCTGCGCGACCGGCGCTACCGAACCATCGGTCTCGGCAAGGCCGACGATCGCTGGTTTCTGGCGAACGCGGGATTGGGCATCGACGCCGAGATCATCGCTGCGATGGAGCGGCACCGCGCTCGCGGACGCTCCGCGACTCCCCTGCGATACCTGACGACGACGCTCAACGCCTACTTCCGTCACACCGATCGCCGCCATCCGGCACTGTCCTTGAGCCGTGAATCCGGCACAGGCACCGAGTCGATCGAGGATGCCTTCTTCGCCTTCGTGCAGAACACCGCGCCATGGACCTATCTGGGCAACGTCCCGATCAACCCGTGCCCCGATGCCTCCTTCGACACCGGTCTGGACGTCTTCACCCTTCGCCGTCTGCGGATTGCGACGACGCTGGTGGCCGCGACCCGCATGCTGCGGGGGTCGGGAGGATGGGATGCCCGCGGTGGACTGGTTAGCTGGCATGACGAGTCGATGATCTCGGCCCGAGCCTCCCAGCCCGTGGCCTTTCAAGTCGATGGCGAGGGCGTAGGCGACGTCACCGAGGTGAACTTTCGGTCCATTCCGAACGCCTTGCGGGTGGTGTCCTGACCGGCCGCAGGTCAACCGGGTTGCACCGGTCCAAATTCCGATAAACGGATGCGCTTTTCGGACATAGTGGTCACCTGTGACCTGATTGTGACTTAACAGACAGCTCGGATCGGTCCGAAATGCCGTTTCCCCCTTGTGACGAGGCGACAGGTCTGCGACTCTATTCACGCCCGTTGCTCGAACGAACAGGCTGACTTCCTCCAGGATGACTCCCGAGAGACCCTCGGAACCGCCCTAGACGAGCCTGTTCGTGAAAGCAATCACGAGCGTCGGAGACCCCGGCGCCCTGCCCCAGTGGAGTGATACGCATGGACTGGCGCCATGAGGCTGCCTGCCGTGACGAAGATCCGGAACTCTTCTTCCCCATCGGCAACACCGGACCTGCCCTCGTTCAGATCGAAGAGGCCAAGGCCGTCTGTCGTCGTTGCAGCGTGGTGGATGAGTGTCTCCGGTGGGCTCTGGAGTCTGGCCAGGATGCAGGTGTGTGGGGTGGACTGAGCGAGGACGAGCGTCGCGCTCTCAAGCGGCGTAATGCCCGGATGCGGGCTCGCAGCAACGCCTAGCCCGGCACCGTCACCGCGACGGTCGTTCCCGGCCCCTCAAGAAACTCGCAATGGCCGAGCAGGTCACCTGTGACCAGTGACGTCACAATGCTCAGACCCAAGCCCGCGTTGTCGAGGCTGAAGTCGTCTGGAAGCCCGACGCCGTTGTCGTGAACGGCGAGATGAAGGCCGCCATCATCGGCTCGACGAAGGCGCACCGTCACCTGCGTCGCGGATGCGTGCTCGACGGCGTTGTGAAGTAGCTCAGACACCGCCATGGCCAAGGGCGTGGCCAGATCAGCGGGCAGGGAACCCCACGAGCCCTCTCTGGCGAGGACAGGAACGCTGCCCGGGGTAGCGTATGCCGAGGCCAGATCCCTCATCAAGGCCAGAATGCGATCCACGATCTCGTCGAAGTCCACAGCCTCGCCCGTCTCGGCGGACAAGGACTCATGAACGACGGCAATCGCCGCGATGCGCAGTTCAGCCTCCGCGAGCGCTTCTCGCGCCTCCTCGGTGCTGGCGCGCCGGGCCTGCAGGCGCAGCATGGCCGCCACCGTCTGCAGGTTGTTTTTCACTCGATGATGAATCTCCCTGATGGTCGCGTCTTTGCTGACCAAGGCGCGCTCGCGACGCCGCAGATCGGTCACGTCCCGCGTGAACAAGAGCGCTCCGATTCGCTGCCCCGTGCGCAGCAGCGGGATTCCCCGCAGGATGACCACTGCCGAGTTGTTCTCGATATCCGTGACTCCGCCGAGGCGGCCCCTCGCCACCGCGCTCAAGGTCGCGTCGACCGGGCCCGGTCGATGCGACAGCCGCAGCACGATCTCCGACAGCGTTGCACCGATCACCTCGCGGGCAAGGCCCAGACGCCGCATGGCGTTGATCGCATTGGGGCTTGCGTAGGCAACAACTCCTGACTCTGTCAGACGCATCACCCCATCGCCCACCCGAGGGGCCTCCACCGAGTCGCCGCCGTCGGCCTCCCCCGGAAAGTCCCCCTGAACGATCATCGCGAGCAGGTCATCGGCGGAACTGAGATAGATTTCCTCAAGTCGACCCGCCACACGTGGTGCCGCCGACGCATGACGCGCAATGACTGCGATCACTCGACCCTCGCGCCGAACGGGGTAGGCCTCGACGGGCGCTGGCATCCAAGGCTGCTCGTGCGTGCGCGCGACGATCGGTCGACCGTAGGCAAGGGCCTGGTCCACCTGCCTGCTGCGACCCCTGGGCATGAAACGGCCGATGGCGTCGTCTGGGACAGCGGTAGGGGCCGTGGACGGACGCACCTGCGCCACCGCGACCAGGCCACCCTCGTTCCAGGTAGGCACCCACATGACCAGGTCGCTGAGCGCGAGGTCCGCGACGATCGACCACTCCTCGACCAGACGGGACAGGTGATCGCGCTCGCCCGCACTCATATCCGTGTGCTCGGCGACGATACCCGCGAGAGTGCCCACGGGCCGTGAGGATACGGGGCTCATGCCGTCACCAGAAATGGAGCCGGGAAGTCGGAACAGACGTGACCGGATCCATCACGAGAGGCGCACCGTCGAAGCGGACCACTCCGCCGTCAGACGGCACCTCGACCGTTCCGAGGGTGCCGTGCCGGACGAGATCAGAGTTGGTCACGTCCCTGCAATTCTGCACTGGAACGACCCGCCTCCTCCCCGGCGCGGGGGCCAACTCCACGGCGACCTGGTTGGAGAACAGGACAGACACGTCCGCCGCCACATCGGCCAAGGCCCCGAACTGGCGTCCCATGACGAGCGGCTCCGCTGAGTCGATGCTGGCGTTGGGGTCGCCGGTCGCCCCCCACGCCGGCATGCCGCCCTTGATCACCAACTGGGGCTTGGCGCTGAACAGCTCGGGCCGCCACAGCACGATGTCAGCGAGCTGGCCCGGAGCCAGTCGCCCGACCTCATGGGAAAGCCCATGCACGAGTGCCGGGTTGATGGTGATCTTGGCGAGGTAGCGCAGGATCCGATCATTGTCATCGCCCCCGGGGTCACGCTCGGGATCACGTCCGGCGAGGACTCCAGCGAGCGCGAACGTGCGCCACCATGTCTCCCCTGCACGACCCATGCCCTGAGCATCCGAGGACGTCACCCCGATGACACCGAGGTCGTGGAGCCTGCCCTCCGCGGCCATGGTCGCGCCACGGACGCGGGCACGAGCGATGCGCACATCGCTCTCACGGCCAGCATCCATGCCATGACTGAGCAGGATCATGTCGACGTGCTCTGCGACCGCATTCACGCCATACGGCAGGGTTGGATTGGTGGACGAGGCCAGCACATGGGAATGACCGGCGAGGGTCAGGACGTCAGGAGCGTGCCCGCCCCCGCACCCCTCCACGTGATAGGCGTGCACGGGCCGGCCTTCGAGAACCGCGAGCGTGTCGGCCACAGACATCGTCTCGTTGAGTCCATCGGTGTGCAGGGCCACTCGAAAGTCCACCTCGTCAGCGACCGAGAGCGCTGTGTCGATCGTGCGGAGCGTCGCTCCGGTGTCCTCGTGGACCTTGAGCCCACAGACGTGAGACTCAACTGACTCGCGGATGGCCTCGCCCCTAGAGGAGGAGCCTCGACCCAGCAGGCCGATGTTGATCGGGTAGGCCTCCGTGGCTCTCAGCCCGTGGCCCAGCACCCAAGCCGAGCCCAGTCCAACTCCCCACATCGGCCCAGCCTCCTGGCCGATCACGGTGGTGACGCCCGACGAAAGCTCGGCGTCCAGCACTCGCGGACTGAGCGTGTGCACATGAGTGTCGATGCCACCGGGGGTCGCTATCAGGCCGTCACCATCGATCACCACCGTGCCGGTGCCCACGACTACATCGATGTCATCAGCGGTATCGGGATTGCCGGCCTTGCCGATTGCGCTGATGCGCCCCGCTCGAATACCGATGCTGGCGACCCGCACTCCGTCGACTGGATCGAGCACCACCACGTTCGTGATGAGCACGTCACACGTCTCCCGCGCAGATCTGGCCTGCAGACCGATACCGTCGCGCCCCGTCTTGGCGAAGCCCACCCGGAGTTCATCGCCGCGATCCTCGACTCGCTCAGTGATACGTAGCCGAAGCCGGGTATCGCCGAGCTCTAGGACATCTCCTGCGCGAGGGCCGAATTCACCGCTCATGAGTGCGCGCCTCCATCAGAAGGGCAATCGCCGAGTCAGCGTCCTGCACGACTCCGTGCGGGAGGCCGTCGACGATGTCGAGGTAGCCGCATTCGCGCAACAGCGTCAGGGCCCGCTCGCGGACGTCGGCGTCATCGAGCGGGCCGTCGACGACCCCCGACGTGCCGACCTGCACTCGCGCACCCTCGATTGGCCGCACGGGAATCTCGATCGACTCCCCCGGACGAATCCAGATCGTGTCACCCGTGGCAATGGCGGGGTGCATGCCGAACGCGGCGGCGCGGTCCAAACGCAGCCGCGGGTTCACCTCAGCAAGGTGGATGTGCGAGGTCAGTCCGATGTCTGTCGGAGCCTCGTTGGTCACCACGACGCTTCCGGTGGCGAGCACCACCTGCTCCAGCGACTCCACCACCGGTGGCTTCACCCCGAAAGGATCGGGGACCACCACCAGTCGCGTGCCATCGTCGAACCGAGCCTCGACTCGGATCTCCGACACCGCCGCGACCACTCCAGGCAGGACGTCCTCCTCGCTCAACAGCGCACGAGCCTGTTGGCGCACCGCCACGAGGTCCAGCCCGTCCCGGGCCCACTCGCACACCTGATCGGCGATCAGCGCCGTTGCCTCGGGCACGTTCAGTTGCAGACCACGGGATCGGCGTTCCCTCGCCAACAGCGCCTGCAGGTGGAGGAGCAGGCGATCGTGCTCACCTGGTGTGAGCGCCATACCGTCTCCCTCCGCCATCCCGCCGACCGGCGAGTTGTGGCGGGTTTGACGGGCGGCAAACCCGCCACAACTCGCCACTCGCCGGTGTTGGGGTCGAGGCTAGCGAGTCCGGCGCCAGGGCGCGGCCTAGGTCCGCTGATTTCGACACAGCACCCGAATGCTCCCCGTGCTTCCCCTTACGGAATAGTCGGGACATGCCTGACGTGCGTGTTCGGTTCGCGACGGACGACGATCTGGAGGCTGCCGGCCGCATTGGCGTCGCGGCCTACCTCGCGGCAGGACAGTTGGACGATGGCCCGCATCAGGGCTACGCGGCCGTACTCGCCGACACCGCAACGCGTCAGCGCGAGGCAGTGCTCCTCGTGGCCGAGCGCGCCGGCAAGGTCGTCGGCACCGTGACGATCTGTCCGGTTGACTCACCTCTGGCAGAGATCGGTCGCGTCGACGAGGTGGAGTTTCGCTTCCTTGCCGTCGATCCTGATGCGTGGGGGTCTGGCGTGGCCGATGCGCTCGTCAGGGCCTGTGAGGAGCACGCTCGAGCGACGGGGGCCCGGGCACTGGCCATCTGCGTGCGGGACACGAACACGGGGGCAGCCTCGATGTACGCCAAGCGTGGATTCGTACGTCTGCCAGAACGCGACTGGTCACCGGTTCCAGGTGTGGACCTTCTGGCCCTCACCCGGCCTGTGCCAACCACCTGACCTGGTCAATCCAGAACGACGAGGACATCGCCTTCGCGGACGACGTCTCCAGGCTGCACGACAATGTCCTTGACCGTGCCGTGCACCTCCACCACGACCGGGATCTCCATCTTCATGGATTCCAGGATCATTAGCGTGTCGCCCACCGCAACGGCGGCGCCCACCTCCGCGACAATCGAATGCACCGATGCCACCATCTCGGCTCGGACTGTCTGCTCCACGAATTTCTCCTGTCAACTGGTCTGGAGGCAGGCTACTCGCCTGAGTCGTCCGATCGGTATGTGACCGAGACCTGACGAATACGTGTCACGATCTGCATTCGGAGATGCTCTGGCGCGGATGCCGGCGCACAGGACCTCCGCACCACCGTCTGAACCGCTCGGACGGTCGCGTACTGATCGGCACAGGGCGGGCACTCCTCGAGGTGATGCACGATCTCGACGCGCTGGATTTCACCTGTCTCCCCGTCGAGGTACTCGTGCACGAGAGCAAGGATCTGGGTGCACGGGGTAGCGTGCGGTCGTCCGCAGCTCATGAGACCCCCTCCTCGCTCATCACGGATGGCTCGTCATCGGGCTCCGGCCGCAAGAATCCGCGCTCGACGGCGTAGTCCGCCAGAAGCTCGCGGAGCATCTTGCGGCCCCGGTGCAGTCGCGACATCACGGTGCCGATCGGCGTCTCCATGATCTCGGCGATCTCCTTGTACGGGAAACCCTCGACATCCGCGAGGTACACGGCCAGCCGGAAGTCCTCCGGCAGTTGGGCCATTGCCTCGACGATGTCGACGTCGGCGAGCCTGTCCAACGCCTCAGCCTCGGCGGAGCGAAGACCCTTAGAGGTGTGGCTCTCGGCCTCGTGCAACTGACCGTCGGTCAATTCGTCGGCGGTCGTCTGGAAGGGCTGGCGCTGCTTCTTTCGGTAGATGTTGATGTACGTGTTGGTGAGGATGCGGAAGAGCCAGGCCTTCAGGTTCGTGCCATCGGCGAAGGAGTCGAACGCGGCAAACGCCTTGAGGTAGGTCTCCTGGACGAGATCCTCGGCATCTGCGGGGTTGCGGGTCATCCGCATCGCCGCCCCGTACAGCGGATCCAGATACTGCATCGCGTCGCGCTCGAAGCGCTCCGCACGCTCCCGCGCGGTCTCCTCACCTCGCTCCGCACGCTCCCGCGCGGTCTCCCCACCTTCGCTGGTGTTCTCCTCGGCGCTCATCGCCCGCGAGCCTAGTGCGCCCATGGCGGGGCCGACGTCGCAGGGACACGGCACACCCTCGACCGTCGTCGCCACCCACATGTGTGCAGCAACACCGGCAGACCGCCTGTCATTCCCCCGGCTCGAGGACTCGCCGACGGACGAAATCCGCGATGCCGGCCAGGGGGTCAGACAGGTCGCCCTCGAGGCCGTGTCGGGCAGCGGCCACGTCCATGACCTCGACCCCCGGAGCGCTGGCCCGGATCTCGCCCGGCCGCCCGAAGGGATCCTTCTCCCCCTGCACCACCAGCACCGGAACCCCCGCCTGAGCCAGCTCCCCCGCGCGCGACTTCTCCGGCTTGCCAGGCGGGTGGAGGGGAAACGCCAGCGCAATCACCGCGTCCGCACCCAGTCGACGGGCCGTGCGGCAGGCCACCCGAGCACCGGCCGAACGACCGCCGAGGATCAGGGCTCCGAACAAGTGCTGCTGCTCCAGTGCGGAGAGCCAAGCGTCGTCAAGCGCTGCTGGGGCCGGAGCAACCTTGCGACCGGCCACCCGCCAAGGCTGCTCGAACAAGATGACCTGCATGGCCGCCCGATCGGCCATCGCCGCGATGGCCTGCAGATCACGTGCCTCCACTCCACCCCCGGCCCCATGCCCGAGGACCACCGTCGCCGCCGCCCGCGGGTCACCGAAGGCGTGCAGCCTCGCCTCACCTCGCGTCGTCCCCACGCTGGTGACTCTGGCGTCAGGAATGGCCGTCAAGCGCCGCCTCCACAGGTGCGATCAGCTCCGGCCCGTTGTTGCGCACGTTGTTCACCCGGGTGGAGACCGGATAGGCCTCCAGCCGCACGTCGCCAGCCGAGGTGAGGAGTCCTTGGGCCTCGTCGGCTGCGAGGGTGGGGTCAAGCCACGCGCTCCACCGGTCGCGGTCGAGGATCACAGGCATCCGGTCGTGGATGCGCCCAAGGTCGTCGTTGGCGTTCGTGGTGATGACCGTGCAGGTCAGCCGCCACACGTCCGATGCGGCATCCGACTCGTCCGCCACTGCGGCCACCGGCTCACGCCACCACTCATACAGGCCCGCCATGGCGAGGGAACCGCCGTCCACGCGATGGATGTAGAACGGCTGCTTGAGAGGTTTGCCGGTTCGGCCGGACGGAGCGCCGTCGACGGTCGGCCGGTACCACTCGTAGTACCCATCCGCCGGCACCAGGCAGCGTCGCTTCGCAAAGGCACGGCGGAAGGCCGGCTTCTCTGCCACCGTCTCCGCCCGAGCGTTGATCATGCGGCTGCCGATGCTCGCGTCCTTGGCCCACGAGGGGATCAGGCCCCAGCGGGCCACCTCGATGGTGCGTGTCAGGGAACCCTCGAGCTCCCGATCCAGCACCACATGCACCCGCTTGGTGGGCGCCACGTTGTAGTCCGCCGTCAGGTCATCCGGCTCACCCTCGACCGCATCGAATTCAACGGCCAGGGCGGCGGAATTCTTTGTTGCCGCATATCGCCCGCACATGCCGTCAGCCTGCCAGCACCAGAGCGGATTCGACATCAGCACCTCGTCTCCCCATCCGGTCATTGCCGTGAGACAGCCCCGGCGCACGTAGACTCCACCTGTGCACAGGGGAAGCGGGAGTCGGGTTTCGCGAGCGGCGTTGGTCGCCTCGGCCCTGATCATCCTCACCCTCGCGGGTCACACGGCCGGGCAGGGCGAGATCTCAGCGATCTCCCTGCTCCTGATCAGCCCTCTCGCGTTGGGCATGAGCATCGCCACGACAGCGCGTCGCCTCACCTGGCCGACCCTGCTGGCAGTCCTCCTCGCCGGCCAGGCCCTCCTGCACGTGGTGATGACATTCGCCGCCCCGCATGCCCACGGCACCTCGGCGGCAGAAGGCAGCGGCATGGCCATGATCGCCGGGCATGCTGTGGCAGCGCTGATCGCAGCGGTGCTCGTCATGCATGCCGATGCGCTCGTCAGCCGATGGGCGGACTACCTATGCGCCTTCATCGGCGGTCGGCCCATCGCGGCTCTCTCTCCATTCGGCCTTCCGGCCACGTCGCTCGACATCGATCACTCGCCGCACGACCCTCGCGAATCCCTCCGTCATGGACTCGTCCGTCGCGGACCACCGAATCGGATTCCGCAGACCACCTGATCGGCACGATCCCTTGAGGCGGGTCGTGGCCTGATCGTTCCCACGACCCACATCAACCTTGAGGAAGATCATGAATCGTTCTCTTCGTTCCGTCCTCGTCACATGCACTGCGTTATCGATGCTCGGCCTCGGGGCACTGACCGCCCCCGCGGCACTGGCGGCCAAAGCACCCAAGTACTCCAGCACCTGCAAGATCTCCGGTCAGACAATGATCACCGGGGGCAAGGCCTACGTGTGCGTCAGCGCAAGCGAGGGCGCCAAGCCGCGGTGGGATCGCGGCAGCACCGTCAGCAAGTCACCGCTGACGATCGTCGACGGCTGGGCCAAGGCGGCAGATGACGGCATGTCAGCTGCCTTCGGCATGGTGAAGAACCCCACTTCATCACCGATTCAGATCATCGGCGCCGCCAGCCCGTACGCGACGGCCGTTCAACTGCATGAGGTGGTCATGCAGGATGGCTCGATGGTGATGCAGCAGAAGGCTGCTGGGTTCACCGTGCCGGCCAATGGCATGCTTCAGCTCAAGCCGGGAGGCAACCACCTGATGTTCATGGGAATCACCAAGCCCATCACCCCCGGAATGATGATCCCCATCAAGTTGGTCACGTCCGATGGGGGCGTCCTGCGCACCAGCGTCATGGCCAAGGTCTTCGCTGGGGCCAACGAGGACTACGACGGCGGCATGAGCGACATGGCAGGAATGTGACGGATCGTGGCTGACAGCAATCCCACTCCTGTCTCGAGGACCGGCCTCACCCGTCGAGGGATGCTGACCGCCGGAGGCGCCGCCATCATCGGCGTCGCCGGCGGGTTCGCACTGGGCCGTGGCACCGAGGGCGACATCGCCCCCGGCGCCACGGCACCCGCACCCACGCCAGAGGCGACGCTCGCTGCGGCAGACCTTCCCTCGTCTGCAGGCGACGTCATCCCCCTCGACACGCGAACTCCGTTCTACGGCGAGCATCAGGCCGGCATTGAGACCCGCGCCGCGCTCCTGCAGACTTTCGTGGGGCTGAACCTGAGAATTCCCAGTTCAGAGACCGCCCTCGCCGTCATGCGCCTGATCACCGATGACGCCTCGCGGCTCACTCAGGGTGAGCCCGCCCTGGGCGATATGGAGCCTGAACTTGCGGCCACCCCGGCGGGCCTGACGATCACGGTGGGCCTGGGGCGTCCGTTCTTCACCCGCACCGGCATCGCGGACCGCATTCCCGCTCAACTCGTCGAGATACCACCCTTCGCCACCGATCAGCTTCAGGACAGGTGGGGCCAGACGGACCTCCTGCTTCAGATCGGGGCTGACGATGCAGTGACCCTGACGCACGCCGTCCGCATGCTGACGAAGGACCTGTCCACTCTGACGAAGGTGGAATGGACACAGCCCGGCTTCCGCTCGGCCGCATCGGCCGTGGCGGGCACCCAGACCACGCGCAACCTCATGAGCCAGGTGGATGGGACGGTCAACCCCCAGCCCGGATCTCCGCAGTTCGACGAGGTCGTCTGGATCCCTGACGGTCCCGCATGGGTCGCTGGGGGCACCGTGCTCGTCCTGCGTCGCATCCGGATGCTGCTCGACACGTGGGACATCCTCGACCGCGAGACTCAGGAGAACGTGATCGGCCGGAAGTTGGATTCGGGAGCACCCCTCGGTCGCGAGAAGGAGTCCGATCCGGTTCCCTTCGATGAAGCGGACGATCGAGGGCTGCCACTCATCCCGGCCGACTCCCACATCCGCGTGGCGCACGCCGCCACCAATCGCGAGATGATCCTCCGTCGTCCGTACTCGTACGACAACGGCATGCAGGGCGGCACCAACGACATGGGTCTGCTGTTCGCCGCCTACACCAGTGATCCCGCAGCATCCTTCATCCCGATGCAGGAACGCATTGCATCGTCAGATGCATTCAACGAGTGGAATGTCACTGTCGGCTCAGCGGCATACTTCATCCCATCAGGAGTCGAAATCGGCGAGATCATCGGTGAGGGGATATTCACGTGACGAGAGATCGAGGCGTGCAGTTGCTCGGTGCACTGCTCCTGATGGTCATAGGCGCGGTCGTGGCACCAGCAGTCGCCCATGCGCACGCCTCTGCAGTGGGGTCGACTCCCAGTGCCGATGAGGTGTTGAACTCTGCTCCCTCGAAGGTCGAGGTGCAGTTCGACTCCGCACTTCTGGACATGGGTGCAGCACTCGTCGTTCGTGGCGCGGACAGTTCATCCATCACCGTCGGCGACGGCGTGATCGGGGATCGCGTGTACTCCATCGCGGTTGATCCCGAGGCACCCTCCGGTACCTACGACGTCGCCTACCGAGTGGTGTCCGCAGACGGTCACACCATCGAGGGGTCGTTCTCGTATGTCGTGAATGGTCCCGCCCAGGAGCCTTCAGCGACACCGGCCGAGAGCAGCGAGCCCTCCAACTCGTTCGAGCCCATCCAGCCTGCAGAGTCCGAGCCTGCAGAGTCCGAGCCCGCGCAATCAGGCGCACAGGCAGCACCGGACACGACGGTCGTCGACAGCGGGCCCGCCGAGGACGCGTCGTGGCTGCCCATCGCCCTGTTCGCCGGCGTCGGCTTGGTCGTGACCATCGGTCTGGTCGGAGCGATACTGTTGCGCAAGTGAGCATCCCTCTGTGGTCCGCACCTGTTGCCGACGGTCCCGTCGTCGCCACAGTCTCAGTCCCAGGGTCCAAGTCAGCCAGCAACCGCGCACTCATTCTGGCTGCGCTCGCCGACGGACCGAGTCGAATCCTCGGACTGCTGGATGCTCGTGACACCCAGCTCATGATGGACGGGCTTCGCATGCTCGGGGTCGACGTGCAGGTGTCTGAGCGCGACGCCACGGGAAACCTCACCGTCGACATCACGCCACACTTCATGACCGGCCCAGCCGCCATCGATGTCGGCCTAGCCGGCACCGTGATGAGATTCCTGCCGCCCCTTGCATCACTGGCACACGGGGAGATCACCTTCGATGGTGATGCGCATGCGCGCAAACGCCCCATGGCGACCGTGATCGAGTCGCTCAAGGAGCTCGGGGCGAAGGTCTACGACCGAGGCAACGGCCGTCTGCCGTTCATGATCGAGGCGACCGGTGAGCTCACCGGTGGTGAGGTCGTCGTCGATGCATCGAAGTCCAGCCAGTTCATCTCCGGCCTCCTGCTGAGCGCCGCGCGCTTCAACGCCGGAGTCACCGTGCATCACGTCGGTCCCCCAGTGCCGAGCATGCCCCACATCGAGATGACCATCGCCATGCTGGCTGAGCATGGCGTGCGAGTGCGTCGCGACGGCGCGAGCATCTGGCATGTCGATCCACAGAACGTCGCGGCCCTCGATCGTCACATTGAGCCTGATCTGTCCAACGCCGCACCCTTCCAGGCAGCCGCCCTCGTGACGGGTGGGTCTGTCACGGTTCGCGACTGGCCCGAGCAGACGACGCAGCCAGGTGACCTGCTGCGCGACATCTGGTCAGCCATGGGCGCCAGCGTGAATCACCAGACGGGGGACCTCACCGTCGCCGCAGGGAGCACGCTGACCGGCGTGGACCTCGACCTGTCATCGGCCGGCGAGGTGGCGCCGACCGTTGCCGCCGTGGCGGCGCTCGCAGACTCCCCCAGCACCCTCCGGGGCATCGCCCATCTCCGCGGACACGAGACCGATCGTCTGGCCGCACTCACCACCGAGATCAACGGGCTCGGTGGTGATGTGGAGGAGATCGAGGACGGACTCATCATCCGCCCTCGCCCGATGCATGGCGGTGTCTTCCATACCTACGACGACCACCGCATGGCGACGGCCGGAGCCATCATCGGACTCGTCGTGCCAGGCGTCGAGGTGGAGAACATCGAGACCACCGACAAGACCCTTCCCGATTTCGCGCAGCGATGGAAGAGCCTGCTGTCAGGGGATCGTCCCGAGTGACGCGGAAGCACCAGCACCTTGACGAGGACGACGTCCGGATCCGACCCGGACGCCGCAAGGCACGCCCTCGGTCAAAGGAAAGACCCGCGCATGCCGACGCGGAGAACGCCGTCGTCATGACGGTTGATCGCGGGCGATTCACCCTCGAGAGCGACGACGGCAACGTCCTGTATGCCGTCAAGGCACGCGAGCTTGGCCGCAAGGGCATTGTTGTCGGGGACCGGGTCGGGATCGTGGGCGACATCTCAGGTGACGTGGACACTCAGGCCCGGATCGTCCGGCGCCTGGAGCGGACCTCAACCCTGCGACGCACTGCCGATGACACCGATCCCGTGGAGCGGGTGATCGTAGCCAATGCCACCCAGCTCGCCGTCGTCACGGCAACCACCGATCCCGAGCCGCGCACGGGACTGATCGATCGCACGGTGGTCGCCGCGCTCGATGCAGGCATCACTCCGATGCTCGTCGTCACCAAGACGGATCTCAAGCCCGCCGATGAGCTGCTGGCCCTCTACGGCCCGCTGGATCTGCCCGTCTTCATCGGCCGCCACCGGGAGGCTCCCCCCGCCTTGCGCGATGCACTCAGAGGTGAGGCGACCATCCTTGTCGGACATTCGGGTGTCGGAAAGTCCACTCTCGTGAACTCGCTGGTCCCCTTGGCGGAGCGCGAGATCGGACATGTCAATGCGGTGACCGGCCGCGGCCGCCACACCTCCACCAGCGTCGTGGCCATGCATCTTCCCGACGGCGGCTTCATCGTCGACACTCCGGGCATCCGCTCATTCGGTTTGGCGCATGTGGACGTGGGGCGGGTCATTCATGCCTTCTCGGACCTTGAATCGCTCACGTCAGGGTGCCCGCGAGCGTGCAGCCATGACGAGCCCGAGTGTGCCCTCACGCTGGCGCTGGAAGATGATCCGTCGAGCGAGTTCGTGGCACGCGTCGGATCGCTGCGTCGACTGATCCGCAGTCGGACGGATGCGTCATACGAGAACTGACGTCAGCGGCCCAACCAGACCGATTCCGCACCGGAATGCCCCGTCATCACGGTGAGGTAGGTAGCAACTACCGCCGTGACAGCGAGTAGGACGACCAGAAGGACAAGCCACCACGGTCGGCGACGGTTGCCGGGAATTCCGCGATCGAACAGCCAGACCACCACCGTCAGGACAGCCAAGGCGATCGACGCGATCGGCATTTGGTGGCCGAGATCCATGTGCTCCTGAGACGCCTCAACTTTCAGCCCGAGCGTCCCGCCCGAGATACGAGCCAACATGGATGCAACAGCCCCGACCACAGCCGTGATCGACACCACTACCCCGAATCTCTTTGAGAATCGAACCGACGCTGCCATGAGGACTGCCCCGATCGCCGCCAGGGGAACGAGAACCACGGCCGCGTGCACGATGAGGGGATGGACAGGCAAACCCGCAACAGTCTCCAGCACGCTGACACTGTAGACCGCGCCGACCGATAGCCTTCGCACGTGTCTGATGTCCATCGAAGCGACCTCGACGTTGCCCTGCTCCTGGCTGATGCCGCAGACGTCTTGACCATGTCCCGGTTCCGCGCTGATGACCTCATTGTCGACACCAAGCCGGACCTGACCCCTGTGACGGAGGCCGATCGAGCGGTAGAGCAGCTCCTGCGCGATGAACTGCATGCCCGCCGCCCTGCCGATGCCATTGTCGGAGAGGAATTCGGCAGCGAGGGAAGTGCCCAGCGACGCTGGATCCTGGATCCCATCGATGGCACCAAGAACTACGTACGCGGTGTGCCCGTCTGGTCGACTCTCATTGCGCTGGCCGACGGGGACGACGTGATCGTCGGAGTCGTCTCGGCCCCCGCCCTGGGGCGCAGGTGGTGGGCTGCGCGCGGTCAGGGTGCCTGGGCCGTGGAGCCGGGCAGGCCGGAGCCGCGCCAGCTGCAGGTCAGTCGCGTCAATGCCATGGACGACGCATCCTTCTCCTTCTCCGATGCCCACGGCTGGGACGGACGAGGCGCCGCCCAGGGACTGGCGGCGCTGGTATCGCAGACCTGGCGGCAGCGGGCATACGGGGATTTCTGGTCGCACATGCTGGTTGCGGAGGGTGCAGTCGATATCGCCGCGGAGCCGCAGCTCGAGACCTACGACATGGCAGCGCTCGTGCCGATCGTCGAGGAGGCCGGCGGGCGAATCACGGCGTACGACGGCGGTTCACCTCTCGGCGGTGGCTCTGCAGTGACCTCCAACGGGATACTCCACGACCAGGTGCTCAACATTCTGGCCGGTCATATTCCACCGAAAGCCTGACATCAGCACCGCAACTGGGTCACCATGGGGAATCCGATAACTCGCGGAGGTGCCCATGCAGTTGTCCACGATCCTCGCCGCCAAGGGTGATTTCGTCGCCACCATCACCCCGGATGCCACCGTCGCCCAACTGGCATCGGATCTGGTCCGTCACGGGGTCGGTGCGCTCGTTGTCTCAGCCGACGGCCGCACGATAGATGGCATTGCATCGGAGCGGGATGTCGTGCGCGCGGTCGCCACGAATATCAGCGCCATGGACGCGCCGATCTCATCCATCATGACTTCACGCGTGTTCAGCGCTCCCCCGGAAGCACATGTCGACGAGTTGATGCAAGTGATGACCGAAAAACGCGTGCGACATATTCCCGTCGTCGACGAGGACGGCGCCCTCATCGGCATCGTCAGCATCGGTGACATCGTGAAGACGCGACTGGAGGAGCTCGAAGGCGAGAGGGCCGCGCTCATGGAGTACATCACTCAGGCCTGAAGTCCACCAGAGCTCTCCAGCACCTGCACGCAATCAGCGCGGGGTCAGAAGAACGGGCAGGCCACCTACAGGTCGCACGGTCACCAGCGGCTCAGCCTTCGGGTGGCGGCCACCTGCCGGGTAGGAGACGGAGTACCTGCCGGCGATCGAGGCGATCATCAAGGTGCCTTCAACGTACGCGAAGTCGCGACCGATGCACTGCCGCAGCCCGCTGCCGAAGGGGATGAACGCGTTGCGATCCGCAGATCCGTCGAGGAAGCGCGTTGGGTCGAAGGAGTCAGGGTGAGCCCACACGTCCGGATGCCGATGCAGGAGCCACGGACTGAGGATGATGAGCGCACCCTTCGGAATGTCGCGTCCGCCGAGCGAGTCCGGCCCCAGCGCCTTGCGGGTGATCAGCCAGGCTGGCGGGTACAGACGGAGCGCCTCGTCGAAGACGGCACGCGCCCATGGCAGGCGGCCGACATCAGCGAACGTGGCGGGCCTGCCCCCCAGCACCTCATCGGACTCACGCTGCAGCTCCCGCTGGATCTCCGGGTGGTCAGCGAGCAGGGCCCATGCCCAGGTGAGGGCACTAGCCACCGTCTCGTGCCCCGCGACGATGAAAGTGACGATCTGATCGCGAATCTCCTCAACAGTCAGCCCACTTCCCTGCTGATCGCGTGCGAGAAGCAGCAGGTCGAGCATGTCCGCCGGGACTTCCGATGGATTCTGTCGACGCTCCTGGAGCATGTCCTCGACGGCCGCATCCAGCTCGCGCACGGCCCGATGCAGACGTCGGTTGCCCGGTGTGGGCATCCAGTTCGGCGGCGTGATCGGCACCCGAGCCCGGGCCACCACCACGTCCAGCGCCGACAAAGTGGCGCGAGCAAGTCGATGCGCGTCCTGGGACAGATCCGTTCCGAACAGCGCATGGCCCACGACTTCGAGAGCAGATGTCATCATCGCCGCGTCCATATCCACGACCGCGTCGCTCGGCAGGCTCTCCCACTCCCGGAATCGACGCTGGAGCGCGGTATCCACATGGGAAACCAGATGATCCAGGGTCTCGTGGTGGAAGGCCGGCTGGACGAGGGGCCGCTGCCGGCGCCACGCCTCGGTATCGGCCACGAGCAGGCCCTCACCCGTCACCAGGGAAAGGGATCGGTACTGGATCGTGGACTTGCCGTAGTTGCGGCCATGGGTGACGAGAACGCGACGCACACCCTCGGGGTCATTGACCAGGTATGACGGTGGACGCGGAATCGGGAACTGGACCACATCACCGTACGTCCGCCACGTCGACTCCAGGTAGTCGACTGGATTGCGACGAATAGCGGAGAAGGCACCCAGCATCTGGGGACCCAAGGGCCCTGGTGCCGTGGCCGGCGTTCGAACGAACCGACGTCCCTCGAAGCTGCGGACCTCAGCAGGTGTTCGGGTCACGAAGAGAGAATGACATGCTCATCCGTCAACAGGCGCACTCGGCTGCTGACGTGAGCGAGGGAATCCGCCGCCGTCTTCTGACCCACCTCAGTCGCATAAGCCGCGTCAAAGTCCTCACGTGTGTCGAACCACAGTTCCGCCACGCCGTCGATGCCGGATTCGTCAGCCCCCTGAGCCACGACATTGAACACAATTCGCCGAACGCCCGGCAACTGTGCAGCGAGGAGCTGGTGCTCGCTCACCCACCAGTGGACGAACTCCTCATGCGTCATGTCGTCCCGCCGAGAGAGCAGGATCATCGCCTTGAACATGGGTCCTCCTCTGTCTTCGCTGCTAGGCCGTGGGCTTCTGGGTACGAGCGTGGGGCCTGCCGCCCACGCTGAGGACGAGGGATACCAGCATCTCGTCCGGGCGTGGGGCGTCAGCCAGGGAGACTTCAGCCGAATCCATGTCGTCGAACACCCATCGGTCGTCCTTGTTTCCTACCGGCATGGTGATCGAACTGCCCGCCGGGCCGACCTTCTTGGTGCCCGGGATGATGTCTGCTCCCCCACCGATCGCCGCTCGAACCGGAGCTCCGAAACGCGGGTGCAGCACCGCAGCAGTGTGCTCCCGCTCCCCATCGAGGCCGACGATCGCGCCCTTGCCGTATCCGCGCACCTGGGATGGCTCGATGCCCGTGGCGGACAGCGCCGCAAGGCACTGATCGACGAGCAGCGCCGCGACCTCGCTGCCCAACTGCTCGAGCTCGGAGAGATCATCCACCACCCCACGCCCCGCCAGCGGATTCCTGACGACAGCGGTGGCCACAGCCATGGTGGTGGGCGCATCGAGAGGTCGCCCTGCCTCCGTCAACGTCTGCGTGACGGTGGTGGAGATCGTCCGTACGTCCATGCCCTGCCTCCTGATTTCGTCGATTCTTCGATAGCCGATGCTTCGATAGCCGATGCCTCGATAGTAGGAACGATGCCGACGTTCACACCGGCAGTGGGTCTCCCGTGCTGACCGGATCTCGTCGCTCATACATCGTCGTGCGCTCCACCAAGGTTCGTCCCAGGGGTTCGACAACGGCACGGAAGTCCGAGACCGTGATGCCTTGCCCGTGGGCCGCTCCAGCGGCTCGAGAGATGCTCTCGTCCATGAGGGTGCCACCGAGGTCATTGACCCCGGCCTGGAGCAACTGCTGAGCTCCTCGCACGCCCAGCTTCACCCACGAGGCCTGGATGTTGGGGATCCAGCCGTGATACGCGATGCGCCCGACCGCATGCATCAGGACGACCTCTCGCCAGGTGGGGCCGCGACGTGCTCGGCGCTTGAGATAGATCGGCGAGGCCATATGGACGAAGGGAAGCGGGATGAACTCCGTAAACCCGCCCGTGCGCTTCTGAAGGTCACGCGTGCGAACGATGTGCCGCGCCCAGTGCTCGGGATGCTCGATGCTCCCGAACATGATGGTGACCGTGGAGCGCAGGCCCACGCTGTGGGCCACCTCATGAGCCTCGAGCCACTCGGCCGTATTGACCTTGTCCGGGCACAGAATCTCGCGGATCGAATCGTCCAGGATCTCTGCTGCCGTGCCGGGAAGGGTTCCCAGGCCCACCTCCTTCAGCCGACCCAGGTAGGAGGAGAGGGGCTCCCCCAGGCGGCGGGCACCCTCCGTGACCTCCAGTGCCGTGAACCCATGCACGTGCATCGTGGGCACAGCATCCTTGACCGCCTTGCAGACGTCGACGTAATACTCACCGTCGAAGTCCGGATGAATGCCGCCCTGCAGACACACCTCGGTGGCTCCGGCTTCCGCGGCCTCCCGCACCCGCCCGATGATCTCGGCGTTGTCGAGCAGATAGGGCTTGCCTCTCAGATTGAGCGAGGCGGGGCCCTTGGAGAATCCGCAGAACGTGCACTTGAAGGTGCAGACATTGGTGTAGTTGATGTTTCGATTGCGGACGAACGTGACGATGTCTCCGTTGACCTCGGCACGCAGCCGATCAGCGACCTCGGCGATGGCTGCAACCTCAGCCCCACGCGCGGTGAACAGCGTCTGCAGCTCGTCGATGCCGGGCTCCTGCCCCATCAGGACACCGTCAAGCACCTCGGTCACCGCCGCGCCTGCACGCCCCGCAGCCGGAATGAGCACAGGAGGCAGGCGGTCGGCACCGGAGTACCACGCGGTAGAGCGCCGGCCCACCTGAATAACCTCGGCGCCCGTGCCGACGTTCGCCGCCGCCTCGTAGCGCTCCGGGAAGGTGGCGCCCGGGTCGTCGCGGCCAAGGCCCTCGGCATCGGATCGATCGAGCACAGCGAATCGGACATTCTCATCCAGCCAGTGCTCGGGATCGACCGCGTACTCGGGGTACACGGTCAGGCGCGGGACGAGCGCGAGACCACGATTCTCGACGGCACGACGCAGAACGTCGAGGTGCGGCCACGGACGCTCGGGATTCACGTGGTCGGACGTGATCGGTGAGACGCCTCCGAAATCGTCTATGCCAGCGTCTAGAAGAGGCCCTGGGTCGTCCACCAGATTCGGTGGCGCCTGCACATGGACGCCTTCCGGGAGGATCTCGCGCGCCAGCCGGATGGTGTCGAGCAGGTCATCGAGGCTGCAGGGCTCGGCCGCACGCATCTGCGTCGTGGGCTTGGGAACGAAGTTCTGGACGATCACCTCCTGAACGTGACCGAACTCCTCGTGCGAGCGCCCGATCGCTTCCAAGGTTGCCACGCGATCGGCGCGACTCTCGCCGATGCCGACGAGCAGGCCCGTGGTGAAGGGGATCTGCAGCTCTCCGGCCCACCGCAATGTCGCCAGCCGACGCTCCGGATCCTTGTCGGGTGCACCGCGATGAGCCACCAGATCAGGATTGAGGGACTCGATCATCATTCCCTGGCTGGGTGAGACACGACGAAGGAGAGCAAGCTCCTCCTTGCTGATCGCGCCGGCATTGACGTGCGGCAGCAGGCCCGTCTCGTCGAGAATCCGTTGAGCCGCGTAGGCCACGTAATCGGTGGTGGAGGCGAAGCCGTGCTCGTCGAGCCATTCCCGAGCCTGCGGGTAGCGATCCTCGGGTGCCTCGCCGAGCGTGATCAGCGCCTCGTGGCACCCGGCCTCCGCCCCGGCGCGGGCGACGGCGAGGACCTCCTCGATCGGCAGGTAGGCGGACGGCAGGTGCGCGGGCGCCTGAGCGAAAGTGCAGTACCCGCACCGGTCCCGGCACAGCTGCGTCAGCGGGATGAAGACCTTGGGTGAATACGTGATGCGGCGCAGGGGCTTGGGCACCCGTCCTCCTTGCGCTCACCGACAGTGTCGGTGTGGGCACCGACCGGGACCTCATCGTGGCACACCCCACGCCCACTGCGAGGGTGACCTCCCTCACCCGGGAGATCGGCCAGGAATGCAAGATCCTGCGTGACTCTGCTCACAAGGCGTCATATTTGTAGTGCGCCACCACAAATCTGTGACACAATTGTGATGTTCCGCCGGGAGACCCCCGAACGAACATCACACAACACGATGCAAGGAGAGACCCTCCATGAAGCCGCTAGCCAAGGTGTTCACCACCATGTTCGGCTCCGAGCACCTCAACAGTGAGTCCGCTCGAAGCCGGCAGATCCACCGCGAATGGGACCGCCAGCGGTCCCGCGCGGCATCACCCTCAGAGCGTGCGGAGATCGACGCGATCTTCTCGCGCGCCCTGTAGCCGGGCCCGAAGATCGGGGGACGCGCCTAGCACCCCCGAGCGCCAGCCCGGATTGCACGAGCCCTCAGCCCAGAAGGCTGAGGGCTTTCGTGCCTCCGGTCCGGACCCTCAGTGCTTGCCGGACCCTCAGTGCTTGCCGGATTCTCAATGCTGGTGCGTGTGCGCATCCGTCGGAGCGAAGGTTCGTACGCTCGCGCGGGACGCGATCCACGTCCATCCGGGTTCGCGAGGCGGTGCCTCGTCGGCCACCACCGTGAGTCCGGCCAGCGCCGCATTCCCGAAGTTGTCGTCCACGTGGATGACATTGTCGAAGCCGTGGTGCTGGAGCAGCGAGGCGACGGCCGAGGCTCGGTAGCCGGAACCGCAATAGACATAGACCGGGCGCTCCCGCGGGATCTCGGCCATGCGATCAAGGACGTCGTAGAAGGGCATGAACGTGGCCCCGTCAACATGGCCGGACTCCCACTCCAGAATCTGACGAGTGTCGAGCACCATGGCCGCAGGATTGGCATCCCATTCAGAGCGCATCTCCGTGAAGGTCACCCGACGAATGCGCTTGGGGGCCTCCCCATCCTCGAGCCAGAACTCCGGTCCGCCCACAGCTTGCGCGACGGGACGGTCGATGCCGATGCGGACCAGCTCGCGCTGGGCCGCCTCCACCTGCTCAGATGTCGCACCCAGCAGGGTGATCGGTGTCCCCCACGGGATCATCCACCCGAGATAGTTGACGAAGGCGCCATCGAGATCGAAGTTCAACGCCCCTGGCACGTGGCCGCCCGAGAACACCTCACGGGATCGGAGGTCAACGACCCACTCCCCCTCAGCGATCCGGCGCCGCAATTCGTTCGGATCGGCCGGAGCGGGCAGGCTCAGGTCGATGGGCTCAGGTCCCGCGGCGTTCGCAGGGCCCATGTGGGCGTAGTACGCGGGGAACACATCGAGTCCCGCGAGCACCTTCTCGACGAATTCCTCCTCCGGATCCACCAGTGCAGGATTGATCGACCGTTCCTGCACCAGTGACGTCTGCACTCCCTCGGTCTGAATGGACGAGCAGAAGGAGCCGAATCCGTGCGTGGGGTAGATGGCAGTGTCGCCGGCGAGCTCGTCGGCGAGTCGGTGGGCCGAGTGCCACTGATCATGCGCCTGCTGCACCGTCAGGTCAGGTGCAACGAGGTCCGGTCGGCCTACTGTTCCGTACAGCAGTGACCCGCCCGTGAAGACGGCACCGGGGGCACCATCCCGTGAGACCGCGAAGGAGACATGGTGCGGCGTGTGGCCTGGGGTGTGCACGACCATGACGTCGAGGTCACCGACTCGGAAGGTGTCACCATCGCTCACTGGCACCACATTCGACTCACCCAGGTAGGCGAGCTCCACACCGCCAGGCACCATGTACTGCGCCTGACGCTCCTTGGCGAACTGGTAACCGCCATTGACATAGTCATTGTGAATGTGAGTCTCGGCAACGTGCGTCACCGTGAGCCCGTGCTCGGCCAGCACGTGGCTGAGCCGGTCCGTGTCTCGCTGCGGATCGATGACCATCGCGTGCACGCCGTCATGCACGACGTACCCGCGGTCGCCCAGTCCAGCGGTCTCGATCGTGATCACATGGGGTGCGCTGGTCGCGGTCATACGGAGACTCCTTGAGTAGCGGGCATGCCCGATGCACGCCATGCGGATGTTCCTACGTTCACAGTCAACGCCGAAAATCCATGCCGCGTCGGGTAATCGGCCACTTGCCAACTGTGATTTCCCGTCTCGCAGACCAACCATACCGGCTTGGTTCGAGAGAAGTCGTTGACGCGTTTGCCCCGGCGGACCGCGGCGGAGTCTTGCATCCTTACGCGAAGTCCACCACCACCGCGGCATGGTCGCTCCAGCGCTCCGCGTAGCTCGGCGCCCGTCCGACTCGCGCCGCCGTGGCCCTGTCGGCCAGTCCCGGCGTTGCCGACTGATAGTCGATCCGCCACCCAGCGTCGTTGTCGAAGGCCTGACCGCGCCACGACCACCACGTGTACGGGCCCGGGCCCTCTCCCCCGAGCTGGCGGCCGAGATCGACCCACTTCCGAGCGAACCATCGATCGAGGTAGGCGCGCTCATCCTCGAGGAAACCGGCCTTGCCGAGGTTTCCCTTCCAGTTCTTGATGTCCACCTCGCGGTGAGCCACATTGAAGTCGCCGCACACGAGAGCGTGCCCCTTGCGACTAGCGGCCGAGCGCTTGAGTTGATCGAGTCGAGCGTCCATGGCATCCAGGAAGGCGTACTTGTCCACCTGCTTCGGCGTATCTGCCTCGCCCGTGTGCACATATGCCGACACCACCGTCAGCGGGCCGACGTCGGTGATCAGATCCGCTTCGATCCACCGTCCGAGCCCGTCCATCCCCGCATGCCCGACCTCATCACGGACCGCCACGGGCTCGTCTTTCGTCAGGACTGCCACGCCGGCACGCCCCTTGTCGGGTGCCTCCGCATGTGCGATGTGCCAGGAGGCCAAGGACGACGAGGACAGGGCTTCCTCCAACTGCGCGCGCGTTGCGCGCACCTCCTGCAGGCAGATGACATCGCAGTTGGCATCTGCCAGCCATGTCAACCCGCCTCGGCGCTCGGCCGCTCGGATGCCGTTCACGTTCGCGGTCGCCACTCGTAGAGCGGTCATGCCACCTCATCCCAATCAGTCTCCGCTGCCACCCGCAGTGCGAGCGCAGCGATGGTCAGCGCTGGATTCTGTGCCGCCGAGGAGGGGAAGAACGCCGAATCGACCACGAGCAGGTTGGGAATGTCGTGGGATCGGCACCACGGGTCGAGCACGCTGGTCGCCGGGTCCGCACCACCGACAGCCGTTCCGCACATGTGACTGTTCATGTCGATCGTGAATCGCTGCTCGAAGATCGCGGAGTACCCGGCCTTCTTGAGGATGTCACGGGCCTTCGACAGGAACGCCTCATGGCGGTCATAGTTCGTACGGCGCCAGTGAATGCGAATGCGCCCATCCGGGTCCACGGTCACGCGGTTGTGCACTGATGGAGTGTCCTCTGTCATGACGACCCATTCCATACTCCGGTCGGCAATGCGATCGAGCATCGCGAGCGGCGCCCGAGTCGCGTGCGTCTTCATCATCGATCCCTGCACCTTGCCGATCGCCTGAAGGGCTCCACCCGGGTAGCCATCCCCCAGATCGTCATAGAAGTCGTTCATGCACACGGTCTTCTGGAACACCACATCGTTTCTCCGTCGCGGGTCGACGGTGGCGATGTGCGTGTTGTTGTGGACCATGTAGTTGCGTCCCAGAAGTCCACTGGAGTTCGCCAGTCCCTCCGGATGCTCGTCCGTGCGGCTCGCCAGGAGGAGTGCGGCCGAGTTGGCGGCTCCAGCCGAGAGGACGAAAGCAGCTCCTTCGACCTCCAACGGCTCGCCATCGACGTCTCCGTGCAGGCGTACGATCCGCCCGTGCTCATCCGTCTCGAGTCGGGTGATGCGCGCCCCGGTCATGAGCCGCACGGATCCGCTGGCCAAGGCGGGGCCGAGCGCGCACGTCTCTGCGTCCGACTTTGCCCCCAGCCGGCATGGGAACCCATCGCATGTCTGGCAGCGCTGGCAGCTTCCGCCCGGACGCAAGTCCACTCCCATGGCAGTACTCGCCGGATGGAGTCCCTGAGCGGCCAGTCGGGAGATCGTCTCCTGGACATACGGCTCGTGCGGCAGGGCTGGGTACGGATAGGGCTGGCTCCGCCAGGGCTCAGACGGGTCCTGCCCCGTGGTGCCGTGCACGCGGTACAGCGACTCCGCCTGCGAGTAGTAGGGCTCCAGGTCGGCGTAGGAGAAGGGCCAGGCGGGAGACACCGCCGTCGGATACTCCGTGCGCAGGAAGTCACGCTCGCGGAATCGCGGGAGCGACGCCCCATAGACCTTGGTGTTGCCACCGACCACGTAGTGGACGCCCGGGTGGAACTCCCCACCCTCGTCGTCACGCCACATCTCGTCAGGCTTGTAGCGACGTTCGGTGAAGACAGCCTCGGGCAGCCAGTTCTCCCGCTCACGAGGCAGCGGATATCCGCGTTCTAGGACGAGCGTGTCGATGCCTCGCTGCGCCAGACCCCACGCGAGGGTACCGCCGCCCATTCCACTGCCGACGATCACCACACGTGCCCGGTCCCTGATCACCCGCTCAACCTACCGACTCGCGCGTCCGAGTCCTCGTCAGTCGACGGTGACGAAGTCGATGAGCTCCTCCACCCGGCCCAGGAGTTCCGGCTCCAGGTCGGTGTAGTCCGAGACCCGTGCCAGCAGGGAGGCCCAGGCTCGTCCGGAGTGGTCTCCCCAGCCGAGCCTTTCGCAGACGCCCGCCTTCCACTCGGTGCCCCGGGGGATGGACGGCCACGCCTCGATGCCAGCGGTGCTCGGCTTGATCGCCTGCCAGATATCGACATAGGGATGCCCCACGACAAGGACGGACGTTGGCCACCGCCGAGTCACCTCCCGTGCGATGCGCTCCTCCTTCGTCCCAGGCAGCAGGTGATCGACGAGGACCCCGACCCGTCGTTGCGGCCCTGGGTGGAAACCGTCCAGGTGCTCCTCCAGGTGATCGATGCCCTGCAGCCCCTCGACCACCACTCCCTCAATGCGCAGGTCGGCACCCCAGACCCGCTCGACGAGTTCCGCGTCGTGACGGCCCTCGACCCATATGCGTGAGGCACGGGCCACCCGAGCCCGCTCCCGCGGTGCGGCGACGGACCCGGATGCGGTGCGTCGAACGCCGGGCGATTGGTCCGATGAGGCCGGTCGAACGAGATCAACCAGCGCCCCATCGACCAGAAACCGTGGTCCCGCAGCGAAGGGGCGGACCTTCCCGTGCCGGTCCTCCAGGAGGACCGCCCACCCGTCCGCACCCTTCTGCCAAGCGGTGACTGCACCACACCAGCCGGAGGCGGCATCCTCGACGACGAGGCCGATCTCGCCAGGCATCACCGGTACTCGAGGGGACGATGTCGCATCGGTGGCCAGAACGTCGGGTCCGTAGCGGTCAGACGACACGACCTGACCTTAGAGCTCACTCGCCCCTACCATGGGGATCGACGCTCGATCATCAGCGAGCAGAAGAGCCAACGATGGGATTGCTCATGCGCCAGTCACCCGCCTCCCCCACCCGCGGAGAACGCCCTCGGAGACTCTCCGCGCTGATCGGAGTCGGCGTCATCACCGTGCTGACACTGACCGGCTGCATCAAGGTCGACGCGACCGTCGCCATCGCTCCCGACGCCACGGCCTCGGGCACCTTCGCCTTCGAGTTGCAGAAGGAGGCCGCCTCTTTCCTGGGAATCAACACTCTTGACGACTTCTCCAGCCAGATCGACCAGGGGGCCCTGACGGACGGCGAGGAGCTCGATGCCTTCCAGGAGTGCGTGAGCTCCGAGACCGAGACCGGGTTCGCCTATACGTGCACGTTCGCAAACACTCCCTTCAGTGATGCCGATGGCCTGTGGAGCATCTCCAAGGAGGACGCAACGATCGTGTTCACCATGGTCAATGACGGGGGCGGTGAGGAGAATGGGGAGGCCGCAGGACTTCTGGGCGATGCCGGCATGGGATCCATCGACGTCGATGTGGAATTCCCCGGTCCCATCACCTCCGTCGAGGGCGATTTCGTCGAGCAGGTGTCGGAGAACGAGGCTCGCGTGAGCGCCAGCATGACCGACTCCGTCAATGTGACCATTCGAAGCGAGGACGGTGAGAGTTCGGCTCCGATCGCGGTCATCTTGATCATCGCCGGCACCGCCGGCATCGTCGTTCTGCTGATCGTCGCAGTGGTGCTGCTGGCCATGCGCCGGAGGGCGGGAGCATCGGGTTCCGGGACACCTGATTCCGGTGCAGCAGAGGTAGAGCCCGCCAGTTCGCCCGCGGCCGGCGCGACCCCCGCTGTCGAATCCTCTACGGAGAATGCCGTCCCCCAGCTGGAATCAGGCGAGAGTGATCAGGAGTCCAGCGACGATCCCTCCTGAGAGAGGGATTCCCTTCGCACGATGGATCGCTGCTCGGCTTCAGCCCCGTCCCGATGGGCAGCCATCGCTGTGGGGATATCGACGGGGATGAAGAGGATGTCGGTATCGATCTGGACTTCGCTCACTCGATCGACGTCCGCCGTGGCGATGACACCCACGACGGGGTAGCCGCCGGTGACGCCCCCGTCAGGTCCCAGAATGATCAACTCACCGGCGGGAGTGCACTGAACGGCGCCCTCCACCATCGGGCCGCTCGGCCAGGTGCCTGACGACGGCACTTGGCCTCCGCGCAGTCGAACACCGGATCGAGAGGTGGACGTCACCCGCCATAGAGTCGTCGTCCAGCCCGCGTGTCCCAGCCCCAGCACTCTCAGACCACCATGGTCGCGAGCCGAGTCGCGATGAAAGGACCCGACGCTGAGAGCGGGTGCAGCGCCAGGCGGGCCTTCGAGCGTGTCACCACTGGCCAGCAGCCGGCCGCCGATACCGGAGAACGTGTCGGTCGACGCCGAGCCCAGCACAGCAGGCTCGACCCACCCTGTGATCGCTGCGTAGACCGGCCCGGGGCCGCGATGGGAGATCTCGAGGACGGATCCCCCGCGGACGCACGTGGCGGTGTCCGCGGCCGCCCGCTGGCGGTCGATCCGCACTTCCGCAGGACCCACGACTGCCACGAGGACGTCGCGGGTGATCCTCATCCGGAAGTGTCCCTGCAGCAGTTCCACCGCAGGAGTGCGTTGGGGATCGCCGTCGATCACGCGGACAGCAGCGCGATAGCGGCGACCGTGCCACGCTCCGGCGCGTGGTACGCCCAGATGCCCCATCCCTCGACGACCAGCGTCCTGCACGGTCGCCAGACCCACACTCTCGATGACGGCAATGACACCTTCGACCACGTCAGTCATCGCCGACCTCGTCACTCATCGCCGACCTCGAAGCGCACGTCATCCCCAGGCGCCAGGAGGGCCGGGCGATCACCGCGCGCCGGATCGAACATGACCTCCCTGGTCGTACCCACCAGATGCCACCCGCCTGGCATCGATGCCGGGTACACCGCGCTCATGCCAGCAGCGAGAGCGAGGCTGCCCGCAGGCACCCGCGATCGAGGGGTGTCCCGCCGAGGGACACGGGCCCAGTCCATCGTCACGGGGCCCACCGGCTCCAGGTAGGCGAATCCCGGCGCAAAGCCGATCATCGCGACACGCCACGTCTGCGCCAGGTGAGCCTGCACGACGGCACTCGTCGTCGCCTGCAAGAGTTGCGAGACCTCCTCGAGGTCCTCGCCGTCATAGGTGGCTCGGACCACATGCGCCGTCGCGGATCCCGGGCGCAGCACCGACGAGACGGCGACCTCCGAGAGCGCGCTGTTCACCCGGTCCAGAAGGTGTGCCTCCGGTGCGTCCACTTCGACGAGCACGGACACCATGCCGCGGCGGACCTGCAGATCAGGGAACTCTCCCGCAAGGAGAGCGGCGACCTGCTCACGCTGCGCCGGCTCCTGGACATCCACCAGCACCGCGCGGTCCCCGAACCAGCGGGCCGTCAGGTCCATCGGATGCTCGCGACGTCGATCCCGTCTGCCTCCAAAGACGCGCGGACTCGCCGGGCCAGATCCACCGATCCAGGCGTATCGCCGTGCAGGCAGATGGTCTCAGCCCGCATTTCCACCCGCTGCCCGTCGGTGGTCGTCACAAGACCGTGTCGGGCCACGGAGATGGCCTGCAGTGCGGCCTCTTCCGGATCAGCGACCAGGGCACCTCGCTCACCGCGCGGAACCAACGTCCCATCAGGGCGATAGGCGCGATCGGCGAAGGCCTCGGCCACGTAGGGCAGCCCTCGGTGAGTGCTCAGGCGCTTCACCATGCCGGTCGGCGGTCCCACCACAGGCACCGGGTGGCCCACCCTCTGCGCGACGTGATCCACGGCATCGAGAAGTGCCTCCGCCGCGTGCTGGTGCCCGTTCGCGTCGTGATAGAGCGCCCCATGCGCCTTGACGTGGGCCAGTGCCACTCCCTCGGAGGCACACACGACTAGGACGGCGTCAATCTGCTCGTGCAGTACCGACGTCAACGTGGACAGATCCATGCGCGACAGGTGGGACGTCCGGCCGAATCCACTTCGATCGACATACGAGGGATGCGCCCCGACGGCGACACCAGCCTCAGCGGCCGCATGCACTGTCCGGGCGAGCACCGCGCCTCCGCCAGCGTGGCCACCCGCAGCCACGTTCGCCGAGGTCACCACCTCCAGCAGAGCCTCGTCGTCCGCGCACTCCTCACCCAGATCGGCGTTCAGGTCAATAGTCGACACGTCCAAGACTCCCGTCGCGTCACGCCATCGGACGCTGGGTGAAGAAGCGCAGGTCGGTCGGCTCGCGAAGGAGATCTCGCAACGCCTCGTTGCCGTGAACGACATGGTCCGTCTCCATGTGCCGCTCCCACGCGGATCGCGACTGGAACTTCTCCAGCATGGTCCACGTGTCCGGATCCGATGGAGACTCGACCAGCTCCATGTAGACGCAGCCTGGCTCGGCGCGGGTGCCAGCCATCAGCAGGCGCAGTTCGCGCTCCGCCTCCCGGAGCCGGTCGGGACGCGGCTTGATCGTCGCGATCAGGTACAGCGGATCGTCACTCACAGATAGCACCCTCCGCGCAGTCCGAGGCGATGGTGTCGCCTCGCGGGCACCACGCTACCTCTGCCCGCATTCACGAGGCCGATACGCTCGCAACATGACCACAGGTGATTACACATCCGAGGAACTTGCCAACGAGCTCAAGGAACTCGAGCTTCCCTCCTTCACCGCCGGTCAGGCCGTCGCCCTCGGACTCATGGCGACCGATCGGGCGATAGCCGAGAATCTGCCGCTGGTCATCGAGGTTCACCACCTCGGCCGACTCGCCTACCGAGCAGCGCTGCCAGGCGCTCTCCCCGACTCTGATGACTGGATCGCGCGCAAGCGCCGTACCGTCGAGAGGTACCACCGATCGACTCTTGCCACGAAGGTGAAGTACGAGGAGCGGGGGACGACGTTCAATGAGTCGACCGGACTCAGTGAGATCGAGTACGCAGCTCACGGGGGCGGCATGCCGATCGTTGTCGGTGGCGTCGGGGTTGTCGGCGGCTTCTACGCTTCTGGCCTTCCGGAAGTCGATGACCACCGATTCCTCGTGCAGTGCCTGCGCGACTTGCGTAACTGAGCCAGACGGAGTCAGGGCCTGGCCGCCTCCCGGCGCTCGGAGAGAAGCTGCACGAGTTCCGACGTGGGAATCCGCGCAGCCAGCGCATCGCGCATGACATCTGCCTGACTTGCCGGAGCTAGGCCCCCCACCGGCTGATCCCGATCCAGATTCGTCGGAAATGGATAGCCCTCGGCGCACGAAGCAATGATGTTCTCCGCCTCTCCAGGCGTCCACGCCCCGCTCAGCAATGCGGGGTAGACGGACGCGCACATCGCCTCCCGGTCCAGCGACTCCATCGCTCGCCCGAAGGCTGACGACACCTGCAGCAGGTTGGCCATCCGATTGACATCGCTGGTTCTATTCGTTCCCGCGCCATGAAGCAGGGCTGGGTTGAAGTAGACGATGTCCCCCTTGGTGAGCGGCAGCTGGATCATCGAACGTTCGAAGTACTCCTGCACGTCCGGACGCCGATATGCCACGTATCCCAGGGCATACTTCTGCGAGTGCGGGAGCAGCATCGTGGTCCCGCTGTCGACCGGCATGTCGCCGTGCGCCACCGCGCCTTGGAGCGTGAGCATCGTTGACATCGCATGCACGTGCGCCGGATAGGCGCTCGCCACCTCGTCGGACTGGAAGCCCAGGTGGTAGTCACGGTGCGGCAGCTGGGCGGCGCCACCGGGGTAGACGAGGTTGACCTGTGACGTCATCTGGTACGCCGGACCGAGCCAAGCGTGGGCGCCGAGAGCGATCGCGTCAGTCGCGAAATACGCAGCGAACACGTCGGGGGCGAAGCGGGCCAGTTTCTCCTGAGCATTCCAGATCCGCGCGTTCGCGCCCGGCTTGCCGAAGTGATCACCAGACTCGCCGCCGGCCTCGCGCTCCTGTTCGATGATGCGCTCAAATGCCTGCGTGGCTGCATCGACGACCCCTGGGTCGCTGAAGCCCCCTGTCAGAACGATGACGCCAGGGCCGTCCCGCAGGGCTCGCCCCATCTCCTCCTCGACGGACTGTCGCGAAGTCGGGTCTTCGACATTCAGGGACGGCATGTCGTAGATCAGGACACCCCGAGCAACATTCGACGCGTGCGGGTAGTGAGCGCGATCTGTTCCCTCCTCACAGATCGCCGCAAGATCGTCTACCGACACATCCTCCGCCCGCAGCCAGCCTGGTCCTGTGGAGCCCGATGGATCAACTGTCATCTCTTCCCCCCAACTCGCGGTGTCAGTTCAAAGGCGATAGCGCCGGACAGGAGCGATACGAGGAGGACAGCCGGAATCGCACCGATGATGGTTCCAAGCGGATGAGACAACGCGAAAGCCGCGGCGTAGACGAGCCCGGCGATCGCCACGCTCCACCGACCTCCGCTGCGCCACATGAGCAAAGCGGCAGCAACTCCCGCACCGATCAGCACGATCGCCCCGAGGGGTCGATTCCCGGTGGCCTGCGCAACGGCGAAGCCCAGCAGAAGTCCCCCGAAGACCAATCCGAAGACCAGTGCACGCCGACGATCCCGCCCGAGGAGATCATCCATGGCCGTGCGCACGTCCTCGGGATAGTCATGCACGAGCGGCATCCTCCACGATCGCGACCGGCTGACCTGTGCGCACCGACTCCCACGCCGCGAGCCCGAGCTGCACAGGCACCCGACCATCGAGACCCGACACCGGCGACGGGCCACCTTCGACCACATACGCGACGAACGCGGCCCACTCGCGGACGTACGAGTCCATGTAACGCTCGAGAAAGAAATGCGGCAGGGGTTCAGCGCGCACACCATCAACGGTCATTGTGAAACCTGTGTGGGCCAGCGGGTTCAACGATGAGGCCATGCCCTGGGATCCGAACACCTCAAGTCGCTGGTCGTATCCATAGACGGCCTGGCGGCTGTTGTCGATCATCGTCACCGCACCATTGGCATGCGTCAGCATGACCGACGCAGTGTCGACGTCTCCGGCCTCACCGATAGCTGGATCGATCAGGACTGCTCCCTTGGCAAAGATCTCGACGACCGGTGACCCAACGACGTATCGAGCCATGTCGAAGTCGTGGATCATCATGTCAACGAAGATTCCGCCGCTGACCTTGATGTACTCGACGGGCGGGGGTGAGGGATCGCGACTTGAGATCCGAGCCAGGTGCACCTCCCCAACGACGCCTCCGGATACCGCGTCATGCACGGACTGGTGAGCTGGATCAAAGCGTCGATTGAAGCCGACCATGAACGGCACCCCGGCTGCCTCCACGGCAGCAATGGCCCGATCGACCGCCGCGAGGTCCAGGCTGACCGGCTTCTCGCAGAAGATGGCCTTGCCCGCTCCCGCGGAAGCCTCGATCAACGCCACATGCGTATCCGTGCTCGAGCAGATCGCCACCGCGTCGACATCCGGGCTGGCGATGAGGTCGGCCACGGACAGCGCGGGGACCTGCAGGTCCGCGGCGACCGCGGCGGCAGTCGGCTCGTGCGCATCCGCGACCGCGGCCAGAACCGCTCCCTCGGTCTGCCGGGCGATGATGCCTGCATGCATCGCACCGATGCGCCCGACACCCGCCACACCGATCCGCAATGGACTACCCACAGGGCACGACCCTCCTCCCGCCCCACGGCGGGTGTTCTGATGCTTGAGTTCAGGCTAGGACGTGTACGACTCAAGCTCGTGGGCGAGGGTCTCCAGCTCTGCGCCACCGGCCATCGCCTGGACCAGCTCCTCCCGGGTGACGCCGCTCCGCTCGTACTCCGCGATCATCCGGCCGCGATTCAGCAGGAAGAAGCGGTCTCCCACCAGGTAGGCGTGGTGCGGGTTGTGCGTGATGAACACCACGGCCACGCCACGATCCTTCGCCTGAAGGATGTACTTGAGCACCACGCCGGACTGCTTGACTTCATCAATGTCCCCATTTTTCGCGATGGCGAGCCGAGCGTGTCGCTCAGTCCGCTGGTATTGGAACGTTCCAATACCAGCGAATCTTGCTGTGACCGCCATCACCTTGCAGGTGAATTCAGGGGACAGTTACCACATTGTTATCAACGCGGAGCCCAGCTAGCGGCCGAGCGGGCTCCCACGCCGTGAGCTCACACGCCGCGACGCTGGTGGGCCAGACCGTCGTCCATCGCCGCACGTGCCTCCTGGACTCGCGGATACGCACTCACCTCAGGAACACCGACCTGCCAGAAGGCCCCGCCCTCCGTCCAGTCCGACTCCCGCACCTTCGTGACGATCACAGCCGTGCGATCAGCTGCCCGCGCCTGCTCCAGAGCGGCGTCGAAGGCCTCGAGCGAATCCACCTCGAAGGTCACCGCCCCTAGGGAGCGCGCATGGGCCGCGAAGTCAACCCGCACGTCCGATCCAGGACCCGTGGAGTCACGCAGCATATTGTTGTACGACGCACCACCTTGGCCCACCTGCAGCCTCTCGATGACCGCGTAACCCTCGTTGTCGCACACCACAAGAATGAACTTTTGCCCCGACAGCACGGAGGAGTAGATGTCGGAGTTCATCATCAGGTAGGAGCCATCACCCACCATGGCGAAGACACTCCCCTCCCCGCGCAGACCGCCCGCACCGAAGGCGAACGCCGCTCCCCAGGCGCCTGAGATCTCGTAGCCCATGCAGCTGAATCCGTACTCGCAGTCGAAGGTCGCGATGCCCTTGCTCATCCAGTTGATGTTGAGCTCACCTGGCAGCCCCCCGGCGGCCGTGAGCACGTAGTCATCTGGAGTCGCCTGCTGATGCACTCGTCCGACCAGTTGCGCATAACTCGGCGGCCATGCGCCATCGGGATCGACGCGCGAGTCGACAAAGGCAGTGAGCTCCGCACGATGCAGCCGCGCCCGCTCCCTCCACTCATCGCCTGTTCGGTACTCCCCGAGGAGCGCCGACAGCTCGACCAGCGCCTCCCGAGCATCGGCAACGACGGGGGTCGAGCGATGCTTCAGCGCATCGAACCGAGCAGCGTTCACGTTGACGAACCGTGTCTGTGCGTCAAAGAGCGTCCAGGACCCGGTCGTGAAGTCCTCGAGTCGGGTTCCCACAGCGATGACGAGATCAGCCTCCTCCACCACAGCATTGGCTGCGCCGGCACCCGTGACTCCGATCGCCCCTGCATAGAACGGGTCAGTCCCAAGGAGCGAGGACTTGCCTGCCACCGTCTCGACCACCGGGATGCCGTGATCAGCGGCGAAGCTGGCCAGCTCTGCCTCAGCCCGCGAGTAGTGGACCCCGCCGCCAGCGATGATGACCGGACGCTTCGCCGCGGCAATGTCCTGGGCCGCCTGCTGCAGCTGGCCGATGTCGGGCCGTGGACGCGCGACGCGGTGAAGGGTCCGGCTGAAGAACTCCTCGGGATAGTCGTAGGCCACGGCTGCGGTGTCCTGCGGCAATCCGATGAACGCCGGGCCACACTCCCCCGGATCGAGCATGACGCCGATGGCCTGCGGCAGCGACGTCAGGATCTGCGCAGGGTGTGCGATGCGATCCCAGTATCGGACGACCGGCCGGAACGCGTCGTTGACGGTCGTCGACGGTGCGCCGAAGTGCTCCACCTGCTGGAGCACCGGATCGGCAAGGCGATCGGTGAAGGTGTCGCCCGAGATGAAGAGGGCGGGCAGCCGATTGGCCATGGCAACACCTGCGGCCGTGACCATGTTCGTGGCCCCGGGGCCCACGGAGGAGGTCACCAGCATGATCTGCTGACGCCGCATGGCCTTGGCGAAAGCCGTCGCCGCAAGACCCATCCCCTGCTCATTCTGGCCTCGCCACACCGGAATCTCCTCCCGGTGCTGCTCGAGGAAGTGACCAAGGCTGGTCACGTTGCCATGACCGAAGATGGCGATAGCGCCCGGGAACAGCGGATGGTCCTCGCCGTCGATCTCGATGCGCTGCGCTACCAGGTAGCGAACGATGGCCTCGGCCGTCGTCATCCGGATCGTGCCCGTGAGTGCAGCCATGACTAGCTCCTGTCAGCGAGGTCGCGAACCGACTCCCACGATCGCGAGTCCCATGAGTCGATGAGGGCCTGCTGGACATTGACGACATCAACGGCCTCAGCAAAGGATGGTGAGAACGCGGCGCCTGTGGCCACCGCCTCCATGAAGGCGAAGTCCTCGATGGCGACGAGGTCCTCGAAGCCGATCGCGTTCGCCTGGCCCGGCGCAAAGGCGCCGTGGAAGGGGAAGCGATCCCCTCCGTAAATCGTGGTGTAGCCGGAGTTGGGGCCGTCCTCGATCCGGTAGTAGCGAAGCTCGTTCAGGGTCTCGAGATTCCAGGCGAGTGCTCCCTTGGTGCCGTACACCTCGAAGGCGTTCTGGCTCTCCGGGCCCACCGTGGTGCGACTTGCCTCGAAGGTTCCCGTCGCGCCCTGACTGAATCGGCACAGCATTGAGGCGAAGTCCTCGTTCTCCACGGCACCCTTCGGATCATCCTCAGATCCACGTCCGTAGTGACTGGCCGTGCCCTGCGGCAGGGGGCGTTCGGGAATCGTCGTGTGCCGCATGCCCACCACCTCGCTGATGGGGCCCACGAGGAACTGGGCGAGTGAGACGGAGTGGCTGAGGATGTCGCTCGTGACCCCGTAGCCGGCCTGATCGAGGAAGAAGCGCCACGTCAGCAGGCCGAGTTCGTCGCTGCCGTACATCGACAGAAAGCGGCCTCGGTAGTGCGTGATCTCCCCGAGGGCTCCCGACTCGATCAACGCTCGAGCATGGAGGACAAGTGGAGACCACAGGTAGTTGTAGCCCACACCTGTGCGCACCCCGGCGCTCTCGGCGGCGCGAAATGCCGCGACGGCCTGGTCGGGGCGGCCGCCGATCGGCTTCTCGCTGAACACGTGCTTGCCGGCTGCACATGCCGCCTCGATCATCGGAACGTGAAGCATGTTCGGTGCCGTCACCCAGACTGCATCGACATCATCAGATGCCACGGCCTCCTGCCAGTCGGCAACAGCCCGGGCGAAACCGAAGTCGCGCACGGCACGCTCGCGGCGCTCTGCATCGACATCGGCGCACACGACGAGTTCCGGATGGAAGGCTCTGTCAGGAAAGAGTGACGGGATGCGCAGAGCGGACCGACTGTGCGCCTGGCCCATCCATCCCAATCCGAGTACTGCGATTCCGATGCGCTCCATCAGTGGTCCACCCTTCCGGTCGCCGACGTCATCGGCAGTCGTGCGTCAGCCTTCTGGTCATCCCAACTCTCACGAATCCAGTGATGCGAGGGATCGTCGCAGAACGCCATGCTCCGATCATCGGCCGGACCGGCGAGGACGTTGAGGAAGTACATCGGATACTCCGGTGGCGCGACCGTGGGCCCGTGATACCCCTCGGGCACCAGGTACGCGTCCGCGTCCTTGATCGTCTCGGTGTCGTCGACCCGTCCGTCGACCGTGTACACGTGGAAGGACCCTTCCCCGATGGGGTCCCCGTGCAGGGAGTCGCCCCTGCCCATCCTGAAGTAGTAGATCTCCTCATTCGTCGTCATGCAGTCGCCGATGCCATCGTGACGATGGGGAGGCCACGAGGACCAGTTGCCGCCTGGCGTGATCACCTCGCACACGTTGATCTTGTGTGCACCGTCGAAGGAATCAGGAGTCGCGATGTTGTTCACCTGACGCGAGGACCGTCCCGCACCCCGCACCTCGACCGGAACGTCCGTGGCCCGTCGAATGACCAGCGGGTGGCGCTGCGTCGCACGCGCCGTGCACACCGCGACTTCACCCGACGCCGCCGAGATCTGCATTGAGGACGAGACGGGTACATACGCCCAGTCCGTGACCGCCGCGAACACTCCGTCTCGTCCGTCGAGTCGGTGATCCTCACCGTCAACGGTGACGGTCACGTCACGAGCTGATAGCGGCACGATGACGGCCTCGTCTGACGTCAGATCGACCGAGATCGGACTCCCGTTCATCGTCAGGATCCGCATGCCGCTGTACGCCCATCCGGCACTCTCAGGCGTGATGACCAGTGAGGCCTCACCGTCAGCAGCGGATCCAGCAGGCAGGTACCACGTCATGATCGATCTCCTTCGGGATGGACGAATGCTGAGGCTGATCGAACCGCCGACGTCACATCGGCGTCCTGCGGGTAGAGCAGCGCCCGACCGGCGACCAGTCCGCGAACGTTCGGCTGCACCATGGCCTTGCGCCACAGGTCGAACACCGCCGGCGCGTTCTGCCCGGGGTCTCCTCCCAGCATCAGGATGGGCATCGACGTCGCACCGGCGACGACGTCCATCTCCGCTACGGCAGGCAGTTTGAGCCAGGTGTACGCCGAACTCGAGCCCAGGCCCGATGCCACCGCGACGACCTTGACCAGCTTGTCAAGCGAGGTGTCCAAGCGCGCCCGTCCCGCTGCGTCCTTCAGGTAGGGCAACGGCTCGACCAAGCACATGATGCCCCGGTCCGACAGCTCGGTCACGATCGTGGCGGCCATCTCGATCGTCGATGCCACACCCGCATCGGTGTCCTCGATGCGCAGCAGCAGCTTGCCACCGTCGAGGCCGAACTCCTCCACGTGGTCGGAGTCGTAGGCGGTGAGTCGATCGTCGAGCTCCCAGTCGGCCCCGATGATGCCGCCGCGATTCATCGTGCCGATCGCAAGGCGATCATTCAACGCACCCAGATAGGCCAGCTCTTCGAGGATGTCCGCACTCGCGAGCACCCCATCGACCTCGGGCATCGACAACGCCGTCACCAGGCGATCGAGCAGCGTGTAGCGATCTGCCACCGCCATCGGGTCATCCCCGACAGCGAGCATTCCTCGAGCCGTGTGATCGGCTGCCACGAGGAGGAGGTTTCCATCGCCCCTCACCACTGCTCGGCGCTGGCGCGAGCCAAGTGCCGTGCGCAGTTCCTTCGGCGCCCTCAGGCGGGCGTCCATCAGCGCTTCGTAGTCGGCTCTGTCCAGCTGCGTCATGAATGACCTTCCGCTCGTCCGTTCTGCACCATCATCGCCCGCACGTGGGCTTCTTCGGGCATGGCATCGGCACAGGTGAGCTGCTCCACCACGAGGGCACCCGCCGCATTCGCGAACTCGCCGATCGTGGCGATGTCCCACTCCTGGATCAGCCCGTGGACGAGGGCGCCGCCAAAGGCATCACCGGCCCCCAGACCGCACACCACGTCAATGCTCAGTGGATCGATGCGCACCCGCTCACTCTCGGTGGCGAGCATCACTCCACCGCCACCGAGCTTGACGATGGCCAGGTGAACACCCCGGGCAAGGAAGGCATCGGCGGCCTCGTCCGCATCCGTGGTCCCCACCGCCACGTCGCACTCGGCACGATTGCCGACGACGACCGTCGATCGGTCAATGGCGAACGAAGTGGCTTCACGTGCAGCCTCGATGGAGGGCCACATCGACGGACGGAAGTCCAGGTCGGTGATCACATGCTGTGAACGCTGACGCATGTCCAGCCACTCCCGAACGCAGGCAGCGGTGGACCCGGCCGCCATCGCCCCAAGGCTCACCCAGAAGGCCCGCGTCTGGGCCACGGCGTCGTCAAGAGCAGCCGTGCGCTGCACGTTGACATCCGGAGGACGATCTCCGCGGTAGAACACGATCTTCGGATCCTCCGGTGGATCCATGGCCGCCAGAACCACCGGGGTCGGCGCGCTCTCGTCGACACCCACGAACTCGGTGTCCACGCCCCAGTGATTCAGGCGCTGTCGCACATAGTCTCCGAGTGGATCAGCGCCCACCTGCGTGATGACCGCCGAAGCAAGCCCGTATCGGGCCCCGGCCACGGCGACGTTCGTCGGGCTTCCACCCACCGACTTGGAGAATGTCTGAGGATCGGTGAAGGACGCCCCTAGCTCCTGGGCGTACAGATCAACGCTGATGCGGCCGACGGTGATGAGGTCTCGCACCGGCGTCACGTCGCCACCAGCCGCGGAGCCACCTCATCCATGAGGTAGTTGAGCGAGGTGGTCACCTCCGTGATGGGCCCAGCACCCTCGTCCGGGATCCCGTCGGTGATCGCCGTGTCCTGCTCGATGATGTAAAGCCCCTCATACCCCCGGGACTCCAAAGCCTCGATCACTCCGCGAATGTCCACATCGCCCTGGCCCAGAGGAGTGAAGAGCCCCTGCTGCACCGACTCCATGATCGACATCTCACGCCGGCGCAGGGGATCCACCTTCGACAGGTCAACGTCCTTCAGGTGCACATGGCCGACCCGGTCAGCCGCCTCCTTGGCGAACGCCACCGGGTCTGTTCCGCCGATCGCCAGATGCCCGGTGTCGAGGCACCAGTGGACGTCGCAGACATCGAGCACACGCTGCACGTCCTCGTCCTTCTCGATCATCGTCTGGATATGCGAATGCACTACCTGCTCGAGGCCGTGCTCGTCACAGATCTCGTCGACAATGCCGAACATCTTCGCCATGTGGGCCATCTCTTCGTTGGACGCACGGTGGGGCATGTCCCAGTCCCACGACGTGACGATGGCGCTGATGAACTTCGACGCGCCCGCAGTCTGGAACAACGACGCCACCCGGCGAGCCTCGGCGATCGTCGCCGCCTCCTGCGATGGATCGTGCATGACCAGCGGGGTGAAGCCACCCACCAGCGTCATGCCATGCGAGGCCAGTTCGCGCTGCACTCCGGCAGCGTCCTCGGGGAGGAAGCCAGGGGCACCGAGCTCGGTCACCGTCATGCCGAGCCCGGCCATCTCGGACAGCACCCGCGGGGTGGGCAGCATGGCTCCCCAGCCCGGAACCTCGCAGATGCCCCACGAGATGGGGGCGGATGCCACACGGTTCAGGAACTCGGACACAGCCACCCCACACAAGAAGAATGTTGGAACGCTCCAACATGGACGAACCGATCGTGACACACTGGTGCGGTCAGCCGCAAGGGGAACGCCCCATTGCGCTCACTCCAGCCTCGAGGAGGACCCATGCAGGTGGCAGTGATCGGTGCAGGTCGCATGGGCCGGATTCGGGTCGAGGATCTCTCCGTGGACTCGCGAGTGTCGTCGGTGCTCGTGACCAACCGCAGCCCCGAGCGTGCCGCGGACCTGGCCCGCGACTTCCCTGTCGCCGTCGTCCCGTGGGGCGATGATTCCCTCCTCACCGCTGACGCCTTTGTGATCACGACGGGAACCGACACCCATCTGGAGCACCTCGAACGTCTCATCCCCCTCGGTCGGCCCATCCTGTGCGAGAAGCCGATCGCCCTGACCCTGCGTGACACGCAGCGCGCGATGGATCTCGCGGAACAGCACGCCGCCCCACTGCAGATCGGCTTCCAGCGGCGCTTTGATGCCGGGCTTGCGGCGTTGCACGCGGATGCCTCAACAGGGCGGCTCGGGACCCTCTACTCGATCGTCCTCACCGCCCATGATCACCAGCCGTCCGCCCGCGAGTTCATCGGCGGCAGCGGCGGCATCTTCCGAGACATGCATGTCCACGATTTCGACCAGGTGCGGTGGCTGACCGGCGAGGAGATCGCCACGGTGCAGGCTTTTGCCACCGTCCGAGCGCAGGAGCAGTACGCCGAGTTCGACGATTTCGACTCCGCCATCGTCGCAGGCATGACCTCTGGCGGCATTCCCTTCTCCATCAGCGGAACCCGCCATGACCCCCGCGGGCACGATGTGCGACTTGAGGTCTTCGGAACACTGGACTCGGTCGCATCAGGCCTGACCCATCGCACCCCCCTCGGGCTACGACTCCCCGCGGAGGCCTCCGAGCCACTGGCCTTCAGCGGAATCCCCTACAGCGGCTTCGTCGATCGCTTCCGCGATGCATTCAGGCGCGAGACTCGAGCCTTCGTCGACTACGCCGGTGCCCGCGATCGGTCTCCCAGCAGTTCACCGTGCCCAGCGACGGCCGCCTTGGAGAGCCTGCGCGTCGCGATCGCCTGCGAGGAGTCCATCCGCACCGGACGCCCGGTCGAGGTGGCCACCATCTCCACTGAGGAGCACTGAGCAATGCCTGCGCGCAAGCCCACCATCAATGACGTCGCGGCCCGTGCTGGCGTGTCGAAGTCACTGGTGTCGCTAGCCATCCGGGGATCAGACCGCGTCAGTGACGAGAGCCGCGCGGCCATCCTGCGAGCGGCGGAGGAACTGGGCTACCGACCCAACGCCGCAGCAAGGAGCCTTGCCGACCGACGAAGTCACACGATCGGCGTGCTGCTTCATGACCTGCACAACCCGATCTTCGCCCAGGTGCTCGACGGAGTTCAGGAGGTCGTTCGCGAACACGGCTTTCGCACCATGCTGGTCACCGGAGATGAGACTTCCGATCGGGAGGCCGCCGAGATCGCGGCACTGCTGGAGTTTCAGGTGGAGGGGATCATCCTCATCTCTCATGACCTCGACCCCGAGCGAGCGTTGCGCGTTGCGCGTGAGTGCCCCGTCGTCACCGTGCTTCGCGGCGATATCTCCGGGGCAGGCATCGCCTCGGTGTGCTCGGCCGACACGGAGGGCGCGACGCTGGCCACCAAGCACCTGCTCTCGCTCGGCCACACCCGAATCGCGCACATCTCCGGTGGAGTCAGCGAAGTGGCGCGCGCGCGCGAGGTCGGCTACCGACAGACGATGGCCGAAGCCGGGCTGGCCGGGCAGGAGATCGTCCTTCCCGGCGACTTCACCGAGGCAGGAGGCCGACGCGCAGCCTTGCGCGTGTGGGAGGAGCATCCCGATGTCACGGCCCTGTTCGTGGCCAACGATCTCTCCGCGCTCGGCGCCCTTGCGGCCACCCAGGGGTCGGGGCGGTCGGTGCCGCAGGACGTCTCCATCATCGGCTACGACGGCATGTCACTGGCGGCCCTGGGATCACTCACCTTGACCACCATGGTCCAGCCGCTGGAGGAGATGGGGCGACAGGCGGCCGGCCAGCTCTTCGCCAAGATCGACTCGCCCCGCCGACGTGCCCAGCACGTTCGCATACCGAGCGTGCTGCATCCGCGAGGCACCACCGCCACACCGCCCTCCGCCGAGAGGCAGTGAATGGTCGTGAAACGCCCGGGATAAGGGCAGTTTCACGACCATTCACTGCCTCTCGGCGGGCAAGGGCGGTTCGGCGTGGTCAGGCGGCGGATGTAGCCAGGCCGGAGGCCGAAGCCGACGGGCTCGCCGGAGTCGGCTCGACACCACCGGTGGAGGCGAGGCGCACCAGTCGCGAGCCGACCAGGCTGAAGGCCCGCTCACGCACAACCTCTGGCATGGACTCATCAATCATGGCCTCGATCAGGACCGCATCGACTCCGGCATCGCGGGCGTCATGCGCCACCAGGAGCAGGTCCACGGAGACCGTGGAGATGCCGGCTCGGGCGATGACCTCACCCAGGTGGATGATCCGCTCAGCTGACGTCAGTTCCTTGCGTGCCAGTTGTGTGTCCATGTCGCCCCCTTCGGCGTGTGTGGCCGAGGCACCATGCCGCGACGAGGGAAACGTTAGGAGGTCCTTGCCATTATTACAAACGATGAGTATTGATTATTTTAATTAGTTTTGCTTATATACGCGCATGAGCTTCTCGGACGTGGAACTGCGGCACCTGCGCGCCCTGATCGCCGTCGCGGAAGAGGGATCCTTCAGTGGTGCCGCGGACGCGATGCGGCTGTCCCAGGCTGCCATCAGCCAGCAGATCGCCGGCCTCGAACGTGCCATCGGTCAGCGAGCATTCGACCGACCGGGGGGACCTCGACCGGTGACCCTCACCCCGGCCGGACGACTCCTTCTGGAGCGGGCCGGGGAGATCATGACGTTGCTCGAGGGCGCCGCGGACGATCTTGACGACCTTTCCAGCGGCACGGCAGGCCGGTTGACCGTGGGGACGTATCAGAGCGTCTCCGTTCAACTCCTGCCGGACGTCGTCAGTGACATGCGCGCTCAAGCCCCGGATCTGTCGATCAGTCTCATCGAGCACGACCGGAACGAGGAACTCGTCGACGATCTGCTCGCAGGCTCGCTCGATGTGACGTTTCTCGCCGGACCATACGAGCACGAGGACCTCGACCTGACCCTGCTCGGCACGGATCCCTTTGTTCTCCTCCTACCTGCCGACAGTGAGCTCGCGCACGAGTTCCCGGGACGGAAATTCCCGACGTCCCGACTGGCCGACATTGCACTGGTGGGTGAGCACGAGCCCCGGTACGGTGCGGGCACTATCAGCTCGGGTCTGCGCGCCCTTGGCGTGCGTCCTCGATACGCCTTCCGGTCCTACGACAACGGAGCGCAGCAAGGCATGGTGCGGGCGGGCGTGGGGCCGGCGATCATGCCCTTGCTGGCTACGGATCCCTCCGATCCTGGCATCGTCATCAAGATCCTCGATCCCATCCTCGAACCTCGAACGATCATGCTCGGAACCCGACTGGGCGCCACGCGATCTCCGGCGACCGAGACGTTCATGCACCTCGCCAAACGCGAGTGCCGGGCGCGACTGGCCCGAGCACGGCCTTGAGTTCAGGGGAATTCGCTAGCCTGCCTGCATGATCGAACCCATCAATCCGGCAGGCGAGGAGACCCCTGCCGAGCAGCGTCGGTCCTTCGATCGGCTCGTCAATTTCACCGACGCAGTGGTCGCCATTGCGATCACGCTCCAACTGCTGCCGCTCGCCGACATTGACGGCCCAGAAAAGGGCCAGACCGTATGGCAGGTCTTCGGTGAGAACTGGGGGCAGATCTACGCCTTCCTTCTGAGCTTCATCATCGTCATCGTCATGTGGGTCGTTCACAACCGGGTCTTCAACGTCATGCAGCGCTATGACGGCACCGTCCTGTGGTTGAACATCGGCTGGATGGCGGCGATCGTCTTCCTGCCATGGCCGACCGCCATGTACGGCACCGCGCACGGAAACGACACCCTCGGCGGCGGCGGCGTCGGTCTGCTCTACTGGCTCAACCTCGCCGTGATCAGCCTGCTGGGCAACCTCATCGCCCGCCATGCCAGGCGACACCCCGAACTCCTCGAGCCCGGAGCGCTTGAGCGCGGCTGGCTCGTCGGCGGCGGGACGCTCACCCAGTACCGAGGCGCAATCTTCGCGGCCTACTCCCTCTTCGTCGGAGTCATGACCGAGTTCTTCCCGTCCTGGGCGAGTTGGCTGGCGCTGGGCCTGATCCCGCTCGGTCGCATCATCAACAGGACCAGCGGCCCCCGGCCCAGTGGGACGCACCCGACAGAGGCCTCTCCCAGTTCATGATCGTGTGGAAGGCGGCATCCTGCCAGTAGCGCGACCACCGGTTCATCGGCTTGGCGCGCAATGCGGCAAGAACCTCTTTGGCTTGGGCCTCCCCCATGAGCTTCTTGTGCTCCTTCGCCATCATGTAGGTGACCCCCTCAGCCAGCGCACGTGACACCTGATAGGCCCCGAAGTAGTTGCCGCCGGGATTGATGACGTCGTAGAAGCCTTCACTCTCCCGCTTCACGATGCATAGCCGCTTCTCCTCGGCTTGAGCATTGAAGTAGCGGCCGCGATAGAGGCTCTTCTCGACTCCCCTCATGTCCTTGGTCTCCGCCGAATTCAAGGTGAATCGGGTGAAGGACGCCTGCCGGGCGGCAACAGCCTGACGAGCCGTGGCCGCACGATTGGCGCGCTCAGCCGCAGCAGCGCGCGAGACCTCGTCCACCGTGGGCCGGGCCGGCGCTGAGGCAGATGAATCGGGAGTGAGAGCCGCACGCGCCACGAGCGCGGGGTCCTTGGCGGGGACGGTTTCGGACTGGGCTGCCGGGGCCAGCACGATGGCCGTCGCAGCAGCAGTGGCCACCACACCAGCGCCGATGCGGGCGGCGGCTGTCATCCAGGGGCCCGTCGCCGCGCGGGTTGCACGAGTGAGGGTCGCTGAAGAGCGGGTTTCAGAAGTACGGCTTTCGGCAAAGCGAGCAGCACTCGGGAGTCGAACGGTCATGCATCCTCGTCAGTCGGCACCCTCCCCGGCAGGGGTGGGCGCTTGATCGTGATGCGGGTCCTGACCCGGCCCTGGCGTCGGTCTGCCTCGGCCGTGCTCACCTGCCACGCGTCCGGTCAACGCGAGTCGCACGCCCTGACGGGAGTGGACACGTGGCTCCCCGCGGCGGCTTCCGCGGGGGCATCACGCCGGGGTGATCATGGTGACGATCACGCCCGGAGCCGTGCAGTCGGTGTGACTACGGGCCTCGACGTTACGGGCCCTCGGTGACATATGCGACCGACAATGGGACGACAGACCGCCCGATATGACCGAATTAGTCCCTAAGTACCGTGACCTTGACTACAGATTTCCGGGATCTTTGCGGGACATAACTGTGACATGGATCTCAGCGCTCATCCGCGAAATTCGGCGTGTTCCGCGGCTATCGAGCCAGCACGGCCACGAGGACGATCACGCCCGCCGTTACGGCCCCGATGACAATCCACGGGGCAGACTTCCTCATCCGATGGAAGCGCGGCTTGCCCGTGCCGTCCGCGATCTCCCCCTGGGCGCGCAGCCGGTCGTTGGCTTGGGCGATGCGATTGGCCTGCGCGATTCGGTCATCGGCGGCGGCCTCCTTGGCACCCCCCGAGACGAAATCCTCATCGAGCACCAACTCGTCGATCCTGTCCAGATCGTCGAGCGGATCCTGTTCGCTGCTCATGGGACTCCCTTCCCGTTCAGCCGCCAGAGTACGTCGTTTCCGCCGGGCACATGCTCGCGGTGGCCTACGCTGCCACGAGCGTCTTCGCGATTGGCGCGTCAGGCGCCTGAGAAGCGATAGGCGCGATAGGGAGAGCCATGGACCTGCAGGGCAGAACGGCCATCATCACCGGCGCCTCTCGGGGCATCGGCAGGTCCGTTGCAGAGTTGTTCGCTGACCAGGGTGCCAACGTGGCACTGGTCGCCAGATCCCGCGAGCCGCTCGACGAGGTTGCGGACTCCATTCGATCGACTGGCGGCTCAGCACTGACGATCCCCTTCGACGTGACGGCCTCCGACGCTGCTGACGCCATCGTTGCGGCCACCCTCGACGCGTTTGGCGGCATCGACATCGTGGTGAACAACGCGGGTGGCAACACCTTCATGGCTCCCATCGCCACCCTCCGTGCATCCGGCTGGGCCAAGGCGATCGCGCTCAACCTCGACGCATCCGTGCAGTTGATCCAGGCCGCTCTGCCTTCGCTCATCGCCAGCGGGCACGGCTCGATCGTCAACGTCTCATCCGTCACGGCCCTGCGCGCGGCTCCTCTGCTGGGGGCCTACGGCGCGGCCAAGGCAGCACTGGTGTCAGCGACCCAGACTCTCGCGGTGGAACTCGGCACCGAGCCCGTCCGTGTCAACGCTCTCGTCCCAGGCTGGATCGCGACCGACCTCACCGACTTCCTGCGCGGCGATGACGCAATGGAGGAGTCCGTTCTCGGACGTGTGCCCATGCATCGATGGGGGCGACCCGAGGAGATCGCCCAGGCCGCGCTCTTCCTTGCCAGTGACGCCTCATCCTTCATGACGGGGCAGTCGCTCGTCGTCGATGGTGGCCTGAGCGCGAATCCCTGACCACCGACTAGCCTTGAGCAACCCCACCTGAGGAGATCGACATGCGCACCCTGATCACCATCGCGATCATCGCCATCCTGATCATCGGCGCCATCGCTCTCGGCCTCAAGTTCTTCAACACCTCAGTCGAGGAGCAGGAGAAGGACAAGGACTGGGACTGACAGTCCCCTCGACCGGCCAGCGCGTCAGCTCTCCTCCTGCTTGCAGGCCTTGATCAGGTCGCGAATCCCCTGGATGTCGCCCGGGCTCAGCGTGTTGTTGTCATCGACGAGGTAGTACATGACGTTCTCCTCCTCCTCGCCGTGACCCAGGCCGAGAATATGTCCGAGTTCGTGCAGGTAGACGGCACTTCGCTTGTCGACGCTCGCCTTCTTCACGTAGTCAATGCTCAGGACCAGGCTGCCCTCGACGATCTCCTTGGAGTCCTTCCAGACCTTCGTCGGGCTCGCGAAGCCCACCGTTCGCTTGTCCAGCAGTGACGACTCGCTCTGATTGAGGAACGCCACGTAGACGTGCCGTGCACTCGGATGCTCGTCACTGGTGACGACGTACGTGGAGTCGTTGTAGACGACGGGGACCTCTCCGACGTAGGAAAAAGTCAGACCTGAGACATCCCCCCACTTGGCGAAGTCGGCTTCGAACTGCCTGCGCGCCACGCGAGCGTCGCTCGCGCTGATTCGACTCGTGTCCATGCTCCACGTGATGGGCGTGTCACACGCAGCCCACCCGCTGTTGATCAGCTCAGGGGAACTCTCCGCGAAGATGGAAGCGACCCGCGATTCGGCATAGGCAACGACGCCGATGATGGACAAGAACAGTGCCGAGACGACAACGGTCGCCAACTGCCACGCGGGCTTGCCCCTGCGGCGATCGCCCCCCGACCGACGACCGGCCTGTCGACGATCATCGCGGCGACGCTCAGGCTCGTCACCCGGGATCGGCGATGCACGGTGCTCTGTCGTGCGCGGATCCGCCGCTCGCCGCTCCTCGGTGCGACGATCGCCCTGCCGGCGATCACCCTTGCGACGATCTGGGGGGTGCGACTTCTGGAAGTACAGAATGCTCACCATGCCGAGGCCAAACGCCACGACGGTGATGATCACCCACCAGTACCAACTCATTACCCACCCCTCAGTGTCCCGAGTTCAGTATCGGCCTCCTGAGCGGGTGACAGCGACCGTTGACCGGTCAGACTTGACTCGCACGCGTACGGCGCAGCCACCACAGGCCCACGATCGGCAGCACGAGCGGCAGGAAGAGGTATCCGCGACCGAACGCCGACCACACGGACGCCTGCGGAAAGGCATCCGGCGCGGCGAGGCTCAGCGCCCCGACGGCAAGGACTCCGGCGAGCTCGATCACGATGGCCACGGTCGCCACGCGACGTGACGTTCGGTCTCCACGAGCCAGGGCGATCGTGGCCACCACATAGATCACCGCAGCACCCGCGGAGAGCAGGTAGGCGACGGGAGCCTCATCGAAGCGAGTCACGATCTGCACGAGGGATCGGGCCGTCGCCGCCAACGCGAACGTGGCATAGATGACGACCAGGACTCGACCGAACCCCCTGTTGAGCTGGCGGGCAGCGTCAGGCACCGGAGCCCGCCCACACCTGCTGCACCCGCAACACCATGAACGTCGCCACGAGGCTGGCCACGACGAGGACTCCAGCCGCAGCTCGCGACTTCTCCGCGCGAACCCACCATGCCGCCCCCGGTAGTACCGCGACCAGCCCGGCGAGATACAGGGCGAATTCCAGTCGCGCGAACTCCGCATCCCTCGTGACGAGCTCAACGAGCCCCCACACGACGAACACGGCCAGAATCAGTTCCGTGACAGCGATGCCCACCCACAACGAGCGCCCAGGAGCGCGGTTGAGGACGAGCAGGATCGCGCACCATGCGGCGAGGATCAGTGACGCCGCGACGGCGACGTCCGCGAGTGGCCCGGTCATCCCGCGGTCGTGGCCAGAATCGCGCTCAGCGCCGGATCTGCGAAGGGGTTGTCCAGCACCTGACCGTTGAAGAGCACGGTGGGGGTCCCCCCTACCCCGCGTCCGAAGCCTGCCTGAGTCGAGACCGCGGCGAACGGGACGTGCCGCTCCTCCTCGATGCACACCACCGTCGCATCTCCCGCACCGAGCTGCCGAGCAAGTTCCGCCATGGTGGCGGTGGAGAACTGTGATGCGGGTTCCGCGGGATCGGCCGAGTCGAAGATGGCCGAGTTGAACGCGATGAAGACGTCAGCGCCCTCGCCCTCCACCACGCAGGCGGCAGCGCTCGCGGCTCGGGCCGAGGCCCCCGGCGGATCCAGAGAGGGGTTCGCCTCGCCGAGGAAGGCGAGGTTGTACTGCTTGATGAGGAGGTCAGACCCCGGTGTCAGCGCCTTGTCGATGAGTGGAGCACCGATCTCCTGCTCCCAACGCTGGCAGTAGGGGCACTGGTAGTCGACGTAGACCTCGACGACGTTGGCCGCATTGGGATCCCCGACCAGGATCGCGCCCGCCGAATCGGCACCAGCCGGAATGACGGTCCCCTCGGGAAGCGAGGGCGCCGTACTGAGAACGGTGTCGACGGGCTCCTCCTGCGGCGCCTGCGGCGCCTGCTCCGCCGCTGCCGCCTCCTCGGGCGCCGGATTCTCGACCGCCGCCGCTGGTGAGGAACCGAGAGCCGCCACCTGGGCGCTCAGCTCATCCACCTGCCCCCGAACCGATGCGATGCCCAGCACAACGCCAGCGCTGAGCACCAGTAGCAATGCGAGGCAGGCGATGACAAGGATGCGCACGGTGCTGACAGCTCCACGCAGGCTGGCCATGCCCGGATTGGCCTGCCCCAGCACGGACGGCGCGGAGCCATCGGGGTAGCCCACGACGGTGGTCGGCGCCGGATCAATCGCCGGATTCGGATCTGGCTGATCACTGCCAGCAGTCTGGTCGGTCATGACTGCACACTAACCCCGCGCACAGGCGGGTTTCACGAGGAGGTTGGCAGTAGCGTGGAGGACAGGGCGCTCCAGCAGTCGCCAGCCCAGACTCACGGCCGAAAGGGATCCCATGAACACCGACATGCTGCAGAAGATGCGCGACGGGAAGGGCTTCGTCGCCGCACTGGACCAGAGCGGAGGAAGCACCCCCAAGGCGCTTCGGCTCTACGGCATCGAGGAGTCCGAGTACTCGGGCGACGCGGAGATGTTCGACCGGATCCACCAGATGCGCACCCGCATCATGACCAACCCCGCGTTCACCGGGGAACGCATTCTCGGCGCGATTCTCTTCGAGATGACCATGGAGCGGCAGGTCGAGGGCCTTGGTTCCGCCGAGTACCTGTGGACCCAGAAGAACATCGTCCCCTTCCTCAAGGTGGACAAGGGCCTCGCCGACGCGGTTGACGGTGCACAGGTGATGAAGCCCATGCCCGATCTCGATGCCCTGCTTGAACGGGCGATCAAGCACGGCGTCTTCGGCACCAAGATGCGGTCGGTCATTGCCCTGGCGAATCCCGCGGGGGTCAGCGCCGTCGTCGACCAGCAGTTCGAGATCGGCCGCCGCATTCTGGCAGCGGACCTCGTCCCGATCATCGAACCGGAGGTGGACATCCACAGCCCGGAGAAGCAGCAGGCTGAGAATCTGCTCAGGGACCAGCTCGTGAGCCATCTCGATGCACTGCCCGAGGGGCAGCAGGTCATGCTGAAGCTCACCCTGCCCAGCACTCCGGACTTCTACCGTGATCTGGTGACGCATCCGAGGGTGCTCCGCGTTGTGGCTCTGTCAGGTGGGTACTCCCGAGAGGAGGCCGACGTCCTGCTGCGCGCCAACCATGGCGTGATCGCATCGTTCTCCCGCGCTCTCACCGAGGGACTCTCGGCTCAGCAGTCCGATGCGGAGTTCACTGCCACTTTGGATGCGACCATCCAGAGCATCTACGACGCATCCATCACCTGATCAGCCCCGCGGAAGCCTCCACACATGAATGGACGCCAACTAGTATGACGTCCATTCATCTATGGAGGTGGGCTGAGCATGCCGATCGTCGAGGGACCGTTTCGAACCGCCGACGTTCACGAGTGGGCGCGGGGCGCTGACCTGGTGATCGTCGGTCTCGGGATCGCGGGCGCCTGCGCCGCCCTCGAGGCTCAGCGAGGCGGGGCCGATGTGCTTGTCCTTGAGCGCGCGGCGGCCGGTGGCGGCGCCAGCGCACTCTCCCAAGGGCAGTTCTACCTCGGCGGAGGCACCGCGGTGCAAACCGCCTGTGGCTATGACGATTCCGCAGAGCAGCTCTACCGGTTCCTGCGGGCCGTGACGACCACGGACGAGGAGGACAAGCTCCAGGTCTTCTGCGACGAGAGCGTCTCGCACTTCGACTGGCTCGAGGCCCAGGGCGTCCCGTTCGCACGTGAGGCCTACAAGCACAAGGCCGTCTACACGCGAACGGGCGAGGGCCTGCTCAGCACCGGCAACGAGAAGGCATGGCCGTTTCGCGAGCAGGCGGTGCCAGCGCCACGGGGGCACCAGGTGTCGGGCGAGGGCCAGGTCAGTGGCGGAAACGTCGCCATGAAGGCGCTCCTGGCGACGGTCGCCCGCGAGGAAGTACCCGTGGTCTACGAGGCCAACGTCATCGGCCTGGTGCTCGACGACGACGCTCGCGTAGCGGGAGTGAAGGTCAGGCGAGAGGGAGTCGACACCTTCGTCCAGGCCCGCGTGGGCGTGATGCTCGCCGCCGGCAGCTTCAATCTCAATGACGAGGTCACCTCGCAGAACATGCCGCTGTTCGCCGAGTACGGAAAGCCGCTCGGTGAACCCACCAACGACGGCGCGGGTCTGCTCCTTGGGCGAACCGTCGGCGTTGCGGAGCGAGGTATGCATGGTCTCGTCGCGACCGCCTCCATCTACCCGCCGGAGGATCTCATCAAGGGGATCGTGGTGAATACGGCCGGACGTCGCTTCGTGGCCGAGGACGTCTACCACGGGAGGATGGCCAACCGCATTGCCGAGCAGTCGGACGCCAAGGCATTCCTCATCCTCGACGAGGAGATCTTCGGATACCCGCAGCACGGATCGCACACCTTCCTCGATGCCTTCGAGACGATGGAGGAAATGGAGGAGGCTCTCGCGGTGCCAACCGGGTCATTGGCGGCAACCCTGGCGCGCTACAACACCGACATGACCGCAGGCGAGGACACCGAATTCCACAAGCATGCGGACTGGCACAAGGTGCTCAACGCCCCCTACGCGGTCTTCGAGATCTCCATCCCCCGCTCGGACTATCACTGGATGTCCTTGGGTGGACTCGTCACCGATGCCGATGCACGCGCGCTCGACCACGAAGGACACCCGATCCCGGGCCTGTACGCCGCCGGTGCCTGCACGAATCATCTGGCACAGGACGGCGACGAGTACGCGAGCGGAATGAGCCTCGCTGCCGGATCCCTGTTCGGCCGCCGCGCCGGGATCCACGCCGCGAACGTGACCGCGAGCGCTCGCGCATGAAGGAGGACCTGTCCGGTCTTAACGGTCTGGCGCCGCGCCTGATCGCGGTCGACCTTGACGGCACGCTCGTGCCGCAGAGCAGTGGTGTCACCCCGGGCGTCGCCGAGGCCGTGGCCCGAGTGCAGGACAGTGGCGCAATCGTGGTGGCTGCTACCGGTCGCTCCCTCAGCACGACCGGCTACGTGGCGCGCGCCGCGGGAATGCACGAGTACGCGATCGTCAGCAATGGAGCGATGGTCGTTCGAGTTGATCCGGAGGAGGTCCTCGAGGCACAGACGTTCGATGCCACTCACCTGCTCGACGAACTCAGCCGACTGATTCCTGAGGCCACGATCGCCGTGGAGCGCCCCGACGGTGTCTTCCTCAGCGACCGCTATTTCGTGGACGAAGGGGTCTCCCTCGATATTCGCGAGGTGCCACGGGAGTCCCTCGCGGCCGAACCCGTGGTCCGCATCGTCGCGCGCAGCGATGCACATCTGGAGAACGGCCTCGGCCCGGTGATCGAGCACCTCGACATGCACTCCATCGCCTTCGGAGTGACCGACGTGGCATGGCTCGACCTCGGTATCAAGGGCGTCACCAAGGCAACCGGGCTGCAGAACCTCTGCGCCCGGCTTGGCATCGGAGCCCATGAGGTGCTCGCGATCGGCGACGCCATGAATGACGTGGAGATGCTGCAGTGGGCTGGCACATCAGTCGCCATGGGTTCAGCCCGGGCGCCGATCAAGGCCCTCGCCGACTATGTGACCGGCCCCACCCCAGGTGACGGAGTCATTGAGGTGCTGGACCTGCTGTACCGCTGACGCCGGGCAACCACGTCTCGCACAGAGTGACCCGGGGGCTCAGCGGTGCTCGACGGACTTCCCGCCGTCGCGACCCCCGCCGATGAGGATGTTCTGACCGGTCACCCAACCGGAGGCGGGAGATGCGAAGTAGAGCACGCCAGCGGCCATGTCCTCTGGCGTTCCCATCCGGCCGAGGGGCACAGTGCGGGCGAGCTGCGCGAGGTCGTCCTCCGTGAACTGCAGTACTCGATAGAACGAGTCTGTCGGAACCATTCCCGGCGAGATTGCATTCACTCGAATGCCCTGCGTGGCAAGTTCGGCCGCCATCGTCTGGGTGAGATTCAGCAGCGCCGCCTTGGATGCCGCATACGCCGCCGTGTTGGGTGCTGCACGCATTCCCGCACCGGAGGAGACATTCACGATCGCGCCGCCATGGGGCATCCGCAGAGCCGCCTCGCGCGAGCAAGCAGCCGCGGCGATGAGATTGAGCTCGAACATGTCGCGAAGCTCGTCGTCAGTGACCTCGGTCATGGGCTTGACATGGGCATCATCCGTGCCGCCGGCATTGTTCACCCATACGTCCAGGCGACCGAACTCCTCGATCACGGCATCGGCCAGCCCCACGCGAACAGCTGGGTCCTTCAGGTCTCCGGGGAACTCAAGCGCCCGACGCCCGAGAGCTCGCACCTGCTCGGCCACCTCCCGAACGTCCTCGGCCCGGCGGCTGGTGATGGCGACATCCGCCCCCACCTCGGCGAGTGCGATCGCGATTCCGCGGCCGATGCCACGACCTGAGCCGGTGACGACCGCCACCTGGCCGTCCAGACGAAACAGATCAAGGATGCTCATGACGCGAGCATCTCACTGCTCCGCCAGCCATGCCTCCGCTTCGGAGCGTTGTGAGACGGAATACACATGGATCCGGCCGGGCACCATCCATGCGAAGGCATGCACGCCAGCGCGGACCCACTCGGTGTCGCTCACCACCGCGATCCTCGACATGTGCGACCAGTCACGCGTTCCCACAGCTGCGTCATCAAGCATGGCCGGAAGGGTGTATCCAGCAAACTCGTCCCCCAGCAGATAAAGCAGGCGAACTCGCCCAAACTGGCTGATCGCCTGCTCAAGTGCCGGATCGAGGACGTCGCGGTAGTCCTTGCCGTGCACCTCGCCAATCGCCTCGAACCCGATGACCCCGTCCGGAAGCCCTTCAAGCATCCTGATCATGACGCCCCCGCCTTGATACCTGTCATCCCCCCGATGACGTTGCGCCGTTCCATGCTGGCACGGGAAGGACGCTGACGAGCACTTCACCGAGTGATCCATCGATGCGGATATCCGCCACGTCATCAGCGCGTGTTGGGCCTTGGTTCACGATCGCCACGGGGATACCCCGCTCAACGGCACGCAGCACGAAGCGCCGACCCGAATAGACGTGCAGGGACGAGCCCAGCACGAGCAGGGACTGCGCCTCATCCACCCGGGCATAGGCGTTGACGACACGGTCACGAGGAACCGTCTCGCCGAAGTACACGACGTCGGGTTTCAGCACGCCCCCGCAGCGGGTACAGGACACCATCGTGAACTGGCGCACGTCAGCGTCAGTGAGATCCACATCGCCGTCCGGGTTTATCGCACCAGTCAGGTGCCGCCACCCGGGATTGGCGGCCTCTAGCCGTTCCGCAATGACCTCCCGGGATTCAATGATCGAACAGTCCAGGCACACCACGCGATCCAATCGGCCATGGAGGTCGACTACTTCAGGAGAGCCGGCCTTGGCGTGCAGACTGTCGACGTTCTGCGTCACGACCGAGGTGACGACCCCGGCCTCCTGCCATGCGGCGACTGCATGATGCGCAGCATTCGGTCGGGCGTCCCTCATCATCGGCCAGCCGACGTGGCTGCGCGCCCAGTACCGGTGGCGGGCCTCTGGGTCACCGATGAACGCCTGAAAGGTCATCGGCGCGTGCTTGCGCAGCGCCGCACCGCTGGCACCCCGATAGTCCGGGATTCCGGAGTCGGTGGAGATGCCCGCACCCGACAGGACGACCACACCACCGGCCTGAAGAAGTTGCGTGAGTCGGTACTGGTCATCTCCCACGTGCCCATCCTGCTCCACTTCGCCGTGGGCAGCATCTGGTCCCCACGTGCGCCACTTATACCCCTAGGGGTATGCTTCACTGGTATTCAGCCGTTACCCCGAAAGGAACTCATCGCCCATGTGTCGACAGACCACCTGCCGGGCCTGCAAGAAGGCGACCTGGGCTGGCTGCGGCCAGCACAAGAACGAGGTTCTCCGAGGCATTCCCAAGAGCGACCGATGCTCCTGCACCGCCGCAGAGAAGGCGGCCGCCAAGGGCTTCTTCGCTCGGCTCTTCGGAGGCTGAGCAGCCGCGGGCCACGAGCCACGGAAGGGGCGAGTGCCCCTTCTTGTCGACTCTCGTGTTACCTTGGAGGCCAGAGAATCCACTTGATCCTCTGCCGCTGTTCGATCGCGAGTACCCGTGAATCTTCCCGGGGAGCGCAGACCGGACAACGCCATAGCCAGACACGACGGCGCTGAAGCGCCGCAGAGAGCGACATCACTTCCCATGAATACGACCATCCTGAAGTCACGACGTTCCATGTCCATCGACCGGCGCACCAAGTTCCACTCCCTGCGGGATGACGAGCGCCGTGAGCCCATGGGCCTGACCCTCACCGAGACCTGCCGACGCTGCCGCGGCCCGATTCTGCGGACATCCACAGCAGGTCTGTGCTGGAGCTGCATGCCCACCGCCTGATCGGCGTCTGGTCCCACGACTCACCCCAGCGAGTACCCGTAACGGCTGCTGTCCGCCGCTAGCCTCGTCCCCATGATGTTCTCGATGTTCCTCCTGTGGGCGCTGGTCTTTATCGCCGTCTTCCTGAGCAGGAGATGGGCCATTGCCCTGGCCGGGGTCACCATCGCCTGGACGCTCGTGCTGCTCACGATGCGCATGACCGACCCGATCCCGCTCAACTTCTAGGGGACATCCACATGACTGACGCCACGGCGACTCGTATCGCCCGCCTCATCAACATCGTTGCGCTCGTCGCCCTCATCGGCGTGCTCGCAGGTTCCCTGCACCTGCAGTTCGGCATCGGCGAGCAGCCTTGCCCTCTGTGCCTCGTCCAGCGATCGGCCATGATCGGCCTCGCCATCGGCCCCGTCATGAACCTGCTGTGGGGAATGAAGCCAGCGCACTACGCGCTGAGCATCCTGGCCGCTGCCGCTGGCGCCGCGGGATCCACCCGTCAGATCCTGCTCCACATCAACGATCCGATCGGGACGGGCTACGGCCCCGCCGTGATGGGCTACCACCTGTACACGTGGGCTCTGATCACATTCGTGGTTGCCATTGTCGGCATCGCCGCCGTGCTGCTGTGGGATCGACCGTTCCGCGTCCAGGACTCAGGGGTGCTCACCGACAGTCGGCCCATGCGTCTTGCCGCACTCACCGCGATCATCTGGGTATTCCTCGACCTCCTGATCATCGGACTCTCGACCCTCCGCGAATGCGGTCTGGGGATGTGCCCTGACGACCCGGATCCCATCTCTGGTCTCGGCGATATCGGCGGCTGGCTCTTCATTCTGGCGACAGGCGTGCTGGCTCTCGTCATCGCCGTTGTCGTCGACCGGCGAAGGGAGCGGCGCTCGTCACGTGTGTGACCGCCACCACTCTCCACTACCGCCAGCCCCACCGGGTGTGACCGACGCCACTACCGTCTGTGCGTGACCGCCACCCAGATTCCCGAGAAGTTCCAGCACCACAACGGGCCGACTGTTCTCGACGCCCTCAAGACCCCTCGCCTGCTCACCCGTGAGGTGCTGGCCGGACTCGTCGTCGCCTTGGCCCTCATCCCCGAGGCGATCGCCTTCTCCCTGATCGCCGGTGTTGATCCTCGAGTGGGTCTGTTTTCCTCCTTTGTCATGGCGGTCACGATCGCCTTCGTCGGCGGCCGACCAGCCATGATCACCGCGGCCACGGGAGCGGTTGCCCTCGTCATCGCACCGGTCGTTCGCGACTACGGCATGGAGTACTTCATCGCCACCGTGATACTCGCCGGCATCCTGCAGATTGTTCTCGGACTGCTCGGGGTCGCCCGACTTATGCGCTTCATTCCCCGCAGCGTGATGATCGGATTCGTCAACTCCCTTGCCATCCTCATCTTCGCCGCGCAGCTTCCGCAGCTGATCGGCGTCCCGTGGCTCGTCTACCCCCTTGTCGCCGCCGGTATCGCCATCATGGTCCTGCTTCCGCGGTTCACCCGCGTGGTTCCCGCCCCGCTCGTGGCGATCGTGCTGGTCACCGTTGCCGTGATCGTTCTCGCCATCTCGGTCCCGACTATCGGCGATCAGGGCGAGCTGCCCACCAGCCTGCCGGAGCTGTTCATCCCCAACGTTCCCCTGACGTTGGAGACACTGCAGATCATTGCTCCCTATGCGCTCGCCATGGCACTCGTCGGCATCCTTGAGTCACTCATGACAGCCAAGCTGGTCGACGACATCACCGACACCCACTCACGCAAGCGGCGTGAGACCCTCGGTCAGGGAGTGGCCAACATCGCCTCAGGCCTGTTCGGTGGCATGGGCGGCTGCGCAATGATCGGTCAGACGATGATCAACGTGAAGGCGAGCGGTGCCCGAACGCGCATCTCGACCTTCCTCGCGGGCGTGTTCCTCATGATCCTGGTCGTGGGCTTCGCACCGCTCGTCGCGATCATTCCCATGGCCGCGCTCGTGGCCGTCATGATCATGGTCTCGGTGGGCACCTTCGACTGGCACAGCATTCAGCCGTCCACCCTGCGTCGCATGCCCCGCAGCGAGACTCTCGTCATGATCATCACGGTCGTCGTCGTGGTCATCACGCACAATCTCGCCATCGGGGTGATCGTCGGCGTTCTCGCCGCCATGGTCGCCTTCGCCCGACGGGTCGCCCACCTCTCCGAGGTCGAGCGTGAGATCGCGCTCAATCCGCAGGGTGACGCCGTCGCCTCCTACCGAGTCACAGGTGAGCTCTTCTTCGCATCCTCGAATGAACTGACTACCCAGTTCGAGTATTCCGACGACCCAGAGAAGGTCATCATCGACATGTCACAGTCGCACGTCTGGGATGCCTCCACAGTGGCGGCTCTCGATGCAGTGACCACGAAGTACCACCGACGCGGCAAGCAGGTCACGATCATCGGCATGAACCCGCACAGTGAGCGCATGCACACCCGGCTTGCGGGCAATCTCGGGGCTGAATAGTCAGCGACGAGGCTGTCTAGCCCATCAAATCGGCATTGCTCTTCGCGATGACCGCGGCTGCCTCCGCGAGCGCACTCACTTCGTCCTCGGCCAGGTGAACATCGACACCTGCCTGCCAGCCGTTGCTCCCGACGATCACCGGTGCTCCCACCACGCCTGAGATCCCCTGCCACTCGCCCTCGAGCATGACCTGCACGGGCATCACTCGGCGGTGGCCTTCGACGATCGCCTGAATGACATCGGCCACGGCCCGCGCTGTCACCACCTCGGTCGTGTGCCCAGCGGAGAAGTGCGTGAAGAAGGGCTTGAGCGCTGCCCGCAGGTCGGGCGACTGCGCTGCTACCAGGTCGTAGGCGGCCACCACCTCACCGGCCTGAAGCAGGGAGAGCAGCTGACCCCGGAGTTCAACGATGAGCGCGGGGAGTTCGTCGACTGTGCGTCCTCCGCGCATCCGGTTCAGCTGATCCCTGAGCGCGTCGTCGTCGATTCCGCGAACATGGATCTGGCTCCACGCCGGCACCAGATGATCCCCGTGCTGGCCCAGCATGGGAGCTGTCACTGCGGGGCGCCGAACATCGAGGTCATGGGCGATCTCGCGTCGAAATCGCAGGGTGTCCGACCACGCACCGGCACCGATGACGCGATGCCTGCCGACTGCATCGGCGAACAGCGCAACGCCCAATTCCACCGGGTTGGACTGGACGACGACAAGTGGTGGCGCACCGTTGCTGCGCGCCAGCACGTCTGCGTAGGTGGCGAAGACCGAAGCATTGGCCTTGCCCAGCGCGGCGCGATCCGCGGAGGCGTTCGGATCCGTGGAGAGCGTCCGGCCGGCCAGCATCACCACGATGTCCCCATCGACTTCGTCGGGGTCCATCACCACCTCCATCGGTGGCGCGAAGTCCCCGAAGGCATCCTCAAGATCGGCCCGCAGGCCCCACATCTCCTTCTCGCTCGCACCCCCGTGGTGCCCGACGAGCTGGAGTCGCGTGCTGTGCATCAGAAGGTTTGACTCCAGAAGCTGAACCGTCAGCTGCCGACCACACGCGCCTGCTGCTCCGACAATGGAGAGATCCACAGGTCAGGTCCGCTCCACGCCCGTAGGCGCCCAGACGACTCCGTCAGGGGTGTCCCGCACCTCGATCCCCGCTGCAAGGAGGCCATCACGCAGAGCGTCGCTGGTGGCGAAGTCCTTGGCTGCCCGCGCGCGAGCTCGCGCATCAAGCACCACCTGCATGACTGGATCGAGAGTGTCGCGAGGATCCTTCAACCCCTCAACAGCAGCGCCCGCGAGCCGCACCAGCATCGCCCTCAGCGTCCGACGAGCGACCTTCTGGTCATCGCCTTGAAGAGTGTCGGCCGCCCAGTCATGGATGGTGTCGTCGAGCTCGAGGATGCACTCCAGCGCGCCATCAGCATCCCCCTTGTCAAGGCATTCGTTGAACCGGCGGCTCGTCTCGTCCGCGATCGCCTTGAGGGAGACCGGTGCCTCATCGACAGCCGCCTCGATGACCGCGGTGGGCGGTATCGATGGGACGTCTCCCAGACCCACGGAAGCCCCCGCGAGCAGCGCCGACAGGTCGTCCAAGGAGATGGACTCGCCCGCGGGCACGACGTCGACCCGTGCTCCCGCCCGGATGGTCATTCCCCCTGCACCGTGCACGTCCGCTCGACCCGCAGCCGTGTCCATGACCACTGCCGTGTGCTCGTCGACGCCGAGCACCCCGACCCCTGAAGGCAGGAGGTCCTCCATCAGGTTCAGTCGCTGCTCACCCAGATAGCAGAAGCGGGTGTCATGACGTCCGCCCTCGCGATTGTCGAAGTGCGGAATCACCGCAGCCGGCATGCCCAGGATGGAGCCGAGAAGATCCAGTCCGGGAACCCACCGCGGCTCCTCGCCGACCTTGTAGATCTCGTACACCGGGACTGACCACGCTCCGGCCGTCACCGCTGCGGCGCTTCCGAGGACGACCGTGCCGCCCCGCTGAATCGTCTCGACCATGGCATCCGGTACTCCGGTGCCCTCCCACTGATGCAATGCATACGTGGGACTGCCCGGCCCGGCAAAGACGAATCTGGCTCGGTGAAGCAGCTCCAGGGATCGCTCGCGAATCGTGGACGGCTCGTCGCGCCGGCGCCATCGAGCCACCTCAAGTGGCGCCCCGACTGCGTCTGCGAAGTACTCCTGCACCTTCGCGGTGAGGTCATCCGCGTTGGCTTGGAAGCCGAACGGGGTATCGAGCATGGCCCGCGCTCCATCACCGGATTCGGCGATGAGCGTGCGATGGAGCTTGACCATGGTGGGGGCTGTCTCGCCAGATCCCATGATGACGATGCGGCCGCTCACGCCCCTACCCTTCCATCCCCGCTCGCGGGGCGCCAACCGGCGTCACCATGCCGCTTTCGCCAGCGGCTTCGCCAGGACGCGCCAGCGGCGTACTCGTCCTCACCAGCGGCGCTGGGATCAGTTACTGCGTCAGCCCGTCACGATGAGCCGTTGCTGGCGAAGCGACATGATGAGGGCGATCACCCAGCCGATGATGGTCCAGCCAAGCAGCAGGTTCACCCAGAACACGCTCCAGTGCCGGACGTCTCGAACGGCAGCGATCGCCCAGGGCAGCATGTAGCCCGCGGTGAGGATGGCCACCACGACGGCGACCACCTTGGTGGTCGTCCAGGATCGATCAGCAGGCTCCACGCGAATATCCGACATGGCGCCATCGTACGAGACGTCGAGTATCTACTCCGGCGGCCCTCAAGGTCAGAAGGGAAACTCCTCCTCGTCATCGACGATGCCGACGATGTCTCGGAGCACGGCGTCGGTCACCGTCACGTGCCAATCGGTCGCCGCCCCTGCCTCAGGGAGCACCAACTCGTGGAGCTGATCGGTGGAGACGGGCCTCGCCTCGCACCATCGAGCCACCTCGCAGGAGGAGCACGGCGGGTGCTCGCCAATCGGGAAATCGGTGTCGAAGAGCCAGGAGTCCACCCGCTCGGCCAACGCGCGACGAGCCACGAGAACGGTGGCGGGGTCAGCAGCATCGAAGGGAACCACCATGGCATCGTCCGCGCCAAGCAGTTCCAATTCCACCCTCCCGGGCAGCTCGACCGGCTGCGAGTCGGGCCGATATCCGTCAGCCAGGAGGCACACCGCGGCAGCAACCTGCGGATATCGCGAGAGGAGGTCCGTCCGATCCCGCGGAACACCTCGCGGGCTCAGCGTCTTCGTCTCGCGGAGAGTCCAGGCACCGGCGTCATCTCGATAGGCGGCGTCGGGTCGCGTGGAGAAGATGACGTTGGCATCGGTGTCCCAGACGGTGATGTCGAGCTCACTCACCAGGCCATGAGCCCCGCGCTGAGCCAACGGGCAGGCGTCGAGGTGATTCAGCAGATAAGCCCGATACAGGTGGTACTCATCCGACGTCCAGGACAACTGCACGGCCAGAGAGTCGGGTGGATGGGAGTCCACCGAGCCTTCGGGGAGGTCCGCACGGCTGCAGGCGATCCCGCGATCGTGGGCCAACCGCAACCACTCATGCACCTGAATGCCGCGCCTCATGGCATCCGAGGTCTCCTGACGTTCGCGCGGCAATCCCAGGTCGCGGGTCAGGTGCAACTGTCGTGGGCACGCGCCGTGGGTCCAGAGCATGGATGGGGAGAGGGGACGCGTGCGTGCCGAATATCCCGCGACTCCCAGCAGCCCCGGCATCCGCCGAGGGCCCGCGCACACCTGGCGAATGCTGCAACTGGCACACCCATAGGAAGGCCGGGTCGCGCCGCCACCCAGGCGCTGAAGCACCTCGTTCTCGTGCGTCGAGAAGGCGGCCTGCGCGTCGGCGGGTGACCCCTCGAACCGAATGCTGCTGGACGAGTCCAGTGCCCCAACGACGCGCACGCGAACCTGCTCCGCGGGCGGCGGCTGCGTCACGCCGGCCAGGGGAACGAACCGTCGATACCACTTCGCATGCTCGGCGATGAATCCTGAACCCGCCACATGGGCGACGAGCGACATCTCACTCTCCGACAGGGGGACATCGGCCGCGCCACGCCACCGCAGGAGGTGCACCTCGCGTCGAGTGCCATCCAGGCTGACGTGATGAATCGCCCACGCCCAGAACTCGACTGGTGCCTGTCCCGCGTCGTCGGTGAACACGACATCGCTGACCACACGTGATTCGAGAAGTTCACCGGATTGCCGCAACGACTCCCACAACTCCAGGTATCCGATGACAGCAGCGTGGACCGGTGGCAGCGACTCCGGTGGCCACTCCTGCCATGATTCCTCCACCACGGCGGCTATCGCTCCCGCCACCCGATCACCAGGCGATATCCCTGCGTCCTTCGACTCAGCCTCCTTGCCGGGCGCCAGAAGTCGCAGGAGTGCATCGCGGACCAACCCCAGCGGAAAACTCCCCTGACCGGCCGGTTCGCGATCCGGGTCGTCTGCCGGGAAGAGATCCGGGCGTGCCTTGCGGGCGATCTGATCGGCACATCCACCACCGCGTGCCATCGTGCTCGTGACGCGAACGTAACTGCCTGCCGAGCGCACGGGCCACGCAGGCGTGAAATCGGGAATCCGCACGGACATCAGTCGCTTCCCTCCGACCCGCTCACTCCTGAATCAGCCGCACCTGAATCAGCCGAACCTGACCCCTCCCTCTGACGAGGACGCCAGACCAGCTCAGGCAGGCGCCCCAGAGCGTCATGACTGGCGTCGCTGCCCGGCGTGGGCACCTGACGCGGAGACCTTGCCGGACAAGCAGTGCGGAACGGGCAATAGGAGCACAGGGGGGCCGTGCGCGCCTCCCACCGATGGGTCGCGACGAATTCCGCACGGGAATCAGCGGCGGTGGCGAGGGCCCGAGACGCTCGCGTCAACGCACTCTCCGGGGTGGGGCGGACCATCAGGCGAGCAGGCTGCCCGAGGTACATCAGACCCACCTCGGAGACGTCCATCCCTGTCTCGCCCAGCATGCCGGCGTAGAGCATCAATTGCCGCCAGTAGGCCTCTGCATAGCGCGGCTTGGCTCCTCCCGTCTTGTAGTCGACCACCCGAGCCCCACCCACCGAGAACTCCAGTCGATCCACGGACCCGGCAATGGCCACCCCGTCAAGCTGTGCCGAGACAGATCTCTCGAGCCCGTCCGGAAGCACCTCGACCAGCTGGGGATCCTCCAGTTCGAAGTACGAGGTCATGGCCGTGCCGGCCCTCGATCGCAGATCCTCGGCATCCACCCGTGGATCCAGCGTCAACGCCAACTCGCTCGCCCTCTCGGCGTAGATTTCCCGGGCCCGCTCCTTCGTGCGCTCGGCAGGAGCGAGGTCCATCAGCTCCTCGAGGACGCCATGGACCAGCGAGCCGGCCTCCAAGGCAGCTGTGGGTGCCGTTCGCCACCCCTGGGCGTACTGCCACCAATAGGCCAGCGGGCACTTGATAAAGGTGTTGACCGACGTCGGCGACCACACGTCAGGCAGTGGAGCGGACCGTGTGTCATCCACCTCGACGTCAAGAACGGTGTCGCGGAGGTCTCCCATGCCTCGAATGTAGCCGTGACATGTGACACACGCCCCTCTACTGACGGGGCAGGCCAGCTCGCACTTCCTGCGAGATCACGTCAAGGGAACCTAGACTCGAGAGTGAATCGGGGGGCCGGGTACGAAGCGATCACACGCAGCGAGGTGTCACCGTGGTGAAACGTTCGGCACGTCGGCCGCTTCGTCTCGTCGTGGTGTCCATCCTCACCCCACTTATGTTGGCCGGCCTCGCGGTCGTGGGAGTGTCGCCCGTTCCTCCAGCCTCGGCAGCCCCCGCCCCCGCCGCAGAGGAGGGCCGCGAGATCGCAACACTGGCCAAGGAACTGCGCGATGACGTCCTCGCCACCGTGACTGCCTACCGAGCCCTCATCGACGCCCGCCTCGAGCCTGCGGAACGACGCCTCCTGAGAGCGTCGTTCGCCAAGGCCGACCGCCAGCTCACGACAGTGGTGCGCGAGACCACCCGACTTCAGGACGCCCTCTCTCGACCGGCCACCACCTCGTCCTCCGCACGCATCCGCTCAGCGCAGACCCGGGCACAGGCCGCTTGGGCTCGGGCCCAGATCAGCGCCGAGGAATCCTTCACCGCTGTCCGGGAGCGACTCGAGCCGCAGCTGACGCTGATCGAGAAGCTCCGCGCGCTGAACGACTACTCATCACTCCTGGCGCGCTTCGAGGATCTTGGCGAACGGATCGACACCGTCACCGTCCGCTAGGCGACCCCAGAGGCTTCCCATCGCCGATCTGCGATCGGTTGAGTGATGGTGCGGTCAGGTCAGCCATGCGGCGTCACAATCGTGATCGAATCGAGTTCCCGCTGACTTCTGAGGCACCATGTGCACGTGCGTTCAACCAGGGTCATCTACGTCGAGAATGATCCAGCCCTCCTCGGGATCTTCACGACCCTCCTCGAAGCTCACGCGGGCATCGAAGTCGTGTGCGCCTGCACGTCCGCCCAGGCCGCCCTCGCCCATGCCGCGGTCGAGACGGCCGATGTGGCGCTCCTTGACCTCGGGCTCGGGGCAGGCAGCATGAACGGCATCGACCTCGGCATCGCCCTGCGGGAGCGAAACCACAACCTTGGGATTGTCATCCACTCGCAGCACGAGGTCAGTCACGTCCTCCCGCTACTCCCCTCCGGTGATGACATGGCGTGGTCGTACGTGCCGAAGACCGGAGACATGGCTGTCTCCGACATCGTGGCCGTCCTGAAGTCCACTGCTGCGGGCAGAAGCACCGGGACCGAGGAGTCCGAGGCGCCTGACACCCGCTCCCTCGCCGACCTCACCGATCGTCAGCGAGCCGTCATGGCCCTTGCAGCTGACGGCCTTGCCGCACCGGAGATCGCGCGCCGCCTGGGCGCCTCCCACGAGGCCGTTCGCCAGGAGCTCTCCCGGGCCTACCGAGTGCTGATTCCCACCGTCGGAGAGGGGGAGGATCGACGCACCCGGGCAGTCGTGGCCTACCTTCGTCTAGTGAGACAGGACTCCTGGACTGAATCGTGAGCGACGAGACGGAGCGCTCCACACTGCGCTGGTGGCAGTACATCGGGCCGTGGCCGATTCGCGCCCTTCCCCTGAGCATCATCACCGCCTTCCTCTTCAGCTTCACGGTGCTCGGAGCCGCGGTCCTCGAGACGCAGGGCATCGCAAACTTCACGGGATGGGTACAGGTGCCCTCCATCCTGCTGGGCACACTCGTGCTGTGGCTCGTTCTCGAGGCGGGCAGCCGCTACCAGCGCCGGTCAGGAATGGGCATCGTTCCCTACCTTCTTGTGATGTACGTCGCAGCCACCGCCGCACTCATCGTTCGCACCGTGGGTGGTGGAGTGTCCGAGATCATGTTCAGTTCCGTCGGCAGCTTCTTCACCAGCGCCACCCGGCTGTGGATCCCGCTCATGGTGCTGAGCACGATTTGGGGTGTCACGACCTCCCGCCTGCAGGCTCAAGTCGAGCAGACGAAAGCAGCGCTCGCACTGACCCGCGTGCAGCAGGACTGGATGCTGGAGGCTGATGAGCGTGCCCGCAGGCAGGTGGCCGACACGCTCCACGATCGCGTTCAGGCCTCGCTCATCGCCGCCTGCATGAATCTGCAGCATCTGGACCCTCAGGATCCGCATGCCGTGGACCGAGTGATCCAACGGCTGGAGGAGTTGCGCAAGGTCGACGTGCGGCGAGCAGCCCGAGCGCTCAGCCCAACGCTGTCCGAGGTCGGACTCGCCAGTTCGCTAGCGGAACTCGCCATCCAGTACGAACCGGCAATGATCACGGTCATTCGGGTGGATCCTCGAGCCAGCGGTAGCGGGAGTGTCGACGAGCGCACACGCCTCGGCATCTACCGGATCATCGAACAGGCCCTTCTCAATTCGGCCGGGCACGGGGGCGCGTCCAACGCGACGGTCACGGTGACCTGCACCACGGAGGGCATCGAAGTCTCCGTAGAGGACGACGGCTCCGGACTGGGCAGTGCCGAGCCCGCGTCGGGATCTGGGTCTGCCCTCATCAGCACGTGGGTTCGCACCCTCGGAGGGACCTGGGCATGGGGAGACGCAACGCCCAGGGGCTTGGTCGTGCGCGCGTGGCTGCCAGGTCACATGTGTGACGACTCCCCTTCTCCATCATCCGAGTGACCTAGGCTCGACGCATCCTGCTCTGACACCTCGACACACGGAGCCACACGTGACCCTTCAATCCCTCCGTTCACGCAAGGTCCAGCGCACCCATCGCCTCGCAGTCACTGTTTCGGCATTCGCGGCCGTGGTGGGATCGATCGCTTTGGCGCCCGCGAGCAGCGCCGACGACGCGGCTCCTCTGAACGGCGGTGAGCCGGCCGCCAGTCAGCCGGTCATCATCGACGTGCCCATGCCCACGGTCGCCGCACCCGGCCGCGAGGGCATGAACGGCATCGTCGAGATTCGGGTGGGCCGGTCCGCCCCCTTCAAGGTCATGGTCGACACCGGATCGGTCGGCCTGCGGGTCTTCCCCGGCGCGTGGGGCACACGGCCAGCAGGCGTGCAGGTGACCTCACAGAAGATCACGTCATCCACGAGCCGTGGCTCACTCAAGGGTGCACTGGGCAAGGCCACCATGACCATCGGCGGCGTGAGCACGACGCGACCCATCGGATTCCAGTACGTCAACAGCACAGCGCCCGTCGTGCGCGGGTGGGCGGCGAAGCGCGTCTACGGCATCCTCGGCATCGGCACGGGTCGATACCAGTTGAGCAACCCCATCAGCGCACTCCCCGGTGAAGTCGGGACGCAATGGAGCGTGCATCTCGGCGGCGAACCACGCACCCGCACTCCGGGCCTCGGCCACCTCATCCTCGGCGCCGAGGATCCCACCGACGCGGTGGCGTCCTTCCAGCTTCCGCCGCTGGGGCCGGACGGTTATGGGGCACTCCTGTGGAACGACCACGCCGCCCCTGGCTGCTGGACCTTCGGTCGCACTCGCGAGCACTGCGTGGACACCTGGTTCGACTCGGGATTCCACCCGGTTCGAGTCAAGGGGGCCGTCTTCTCCCGAGTTCCCACCAACGGCGCCGGCCAGGTCCGTCCCGGCACCAGCGTCGGACTGGCCGATGCCGGTTCCGCCTTCACTTCCTGGGAGTTCCGAGCGGGCCGCACGGCCTCGGTCAATCAAGTACGACTGGCCAAGAAGGGCCGTGCCGGAATCAACACCGGAAATGCTCCGTACTTCACGTATGTCATCACCTACGACACCGTCCGAGGGCTGATCAGCCTGTCCCCAGCACGCCGTTAACCGAGCACACCGTTCACACTGCACGACTCGCACTGCACGACTCGCACTGACACGAGGAGCACCAGATGGATGACGCCAGCAACGAGTACACCGGCCTCGACCCGGCCCTGAGTGATCACCGCGCCTCGCGGTTGAGTCGCCGTCGCATGCTGCAGGCGATGGGCGCGGCCGGTCTCGCTGCGGCGACCGTCGGGGCGAACGCGGGTATGGGTGCCTCCGCAGCTCAGGCAGCCCCCATGCAGCCGTTCCGCCCACGCGGCCGTCTCAAGCGCCGTCCAAACTTCCTCATCATCATGGTCGATGAGATGCGTCATGCACCTGCCTACGAGAGCGTCGAGACGCGCGCGTGGCGCGCACGCAACCTCCAGGCGCAGAACTTCCTGCGCAGCAACGCCCTCGACTTCACCAATCACCACATCATGTCGGTCGCCTGCCAGCCGAGTCGGGCCTCGATCTACACCGGCCAGTACCCGACGCTGCACGGTGTCTCGCAGACCTCCGGTTCGGCGAAGAGCGCGATCGAGGAGGATCTCTACTGGCTGCAGCCCGGCACCGTGCCCACTCTGGGCAACTACTTCCGTGCGGGTGGCTACGACACGTACTGGAAGGGCAAGTGGCACGTCTCGGACGCCGACATCTACCAGCCGGGCAGCTGGAACCCGATGCCCAGCTACACAGCCAATGGCGCTCGCGACCCCTACCTCGAGGACGTCTATGAAGAGGCCGGGATGCTCGAGCAGTACGGCTTCACCGGCTTCATCGGCCCCGAGCCGCACGGAAGCAATCCCCTCAACTCGGGCTCATCCGCACCCGCAGGGCGCGGTCGCGATCAGGTCTTCGCCCAATGGGGAATCGAGAAGCTCCTCCAGCTGCGCAACTCGACGACTCCTTGGCTCCTGGTCAATTCGTTCGTCAACCCCCACGACATCACCCTGTGGGGCAGCCTGACGCTCGCAGCACAGCAGTTCTTCCTCGCCCAGCAGCTCGCCGGATCGGACGTGCCTCGCAATCTGTTCGAGCCGGGTTACGTCCGTTCCCGCAATGAGGATCTGTCCACCAAGCCGACCGCTCAGGGCAGCTTCGTCGAGCAGTACCCGCTGGGCTTCCAGCCCCTCAACGGTGACGAGCCCTACGAGCGGTTCTACTACCAGCTGCAGAAGAACGTCGATGATGAGATATCCAAGGTGCTGAAGGTGCTCACGGGCTCCAAGACCCAGTACCGCGACACCATCGTGATCTTCCTGTCCGATCACGGTGAGATGCTCGGCGCGCACGGCGGCATGTTCCAGAAGTGGTCCAGTGCGTACGACGAGACGGTCCGCGTTCCGTTCATCGTGCATAGCCCCGTCCTCTTCGACCGAGCGGAGCAGGCCGATGTCGTCACCTCGCATGCCGATCTCATCCCCACCATGCTCGGCCTGGCTGGGCTGGACGAGGGAGTCCTGCGCCAGGAGCTCCGCAAGACGCACACGCAGGTCCAGCCGCTGCCCGGACGGGACCTCTCCGACTACATCCTCGGGGAGAATGACGGTGCGAAGTACCGGGAGGAGTCGGTCTACTTCATGACCGACGACCAGATCTTCAAGGGCACCAACGCGCTGTCCTGGCGAGGCACCCAGTACGCACCGGTCGCCCAGCCGGCCAGCCTCGAGGCTGTCTTCATGACACTCCCGACCGGACCGGTCGGCCAGCACGAGATGTGGAAGCTGGTTCGATACTTCGACAATCCGGACTACTGGACAAGTCCCGGTTCCCAGGACGTGCAGACGCTCATCAAGGGGATCGCCAACAATCCCGGGCCCAAGGTCGGGATGACCACGGTGAAGACGATGAATCCCACTGGTGACCAGATCGGTCCTGCACCGGACGAATGGGAGCTCTACAACACCAGCCGCGACCCGATGGAGCTCACCAACCTCTACGGCGATCCGGCATTTGGCCCTCAGCTGGCGGAGCTGGTCAAGGAGCTCAACGTGCAGAACGCGCTCAAGCGCCGCTCGCCCGTGTTCCAGCCGTGGGCCGATGGATCTGCCGTGCAGATCGGCTTCGATCCGACCATCCCGGTTCCGGCAGGACGCCAGCCCTAGCCACCGGCTGAGGCTTTACCCAACTCTGACGATTCCGGCCCCTCTGCGGAGGGGTCGGCGTCAGGGAGTCGTGCGATAGTGACGTGGTGAGACCGTTCGGGCGCAGGCGCATGTCGTGGACATCCGCAGTCAGCACATTGGCTGTGATCTCGAGCACGGGGCTGGCACTGGCAACAGCGCCAGCGGCCCTGGCCGCACCACGGCCCGGCACCTCGGTGACGGTCGCCATCGAAGGCACCTCCCCCGTCCGCGTTGATCAGGATCCCGGCTTCCGCGTGACTGTCGCGGGCCTCGACAACCGCAGCACTGCACGAGTGAACTTCGGCGATGGCACCGGCACGAAGAAGACCCGTGGCACCTGCTCGGTGGCCAAGGCCAAGCGTGCGCCGCAGGCCTGCGCCGTCAGCATTGCGCACACCTACCGCACCCCAGGCACCTTCACGATCTCCGCCGCAGCGGCCAGGACGCGCGCAAGTGAGCAGGTGACCATTGCGGCGAAACCCGAGCCGTGGCGTCCGTCGCCCGGGCAGCAGTTCAGCGCATGGGAGCCGCTGGGCAGCCGCGCGACCTACACCCCCTGCCAGACGGTCGCGTGGTACTTCGACACATCAGGGCAGCCTGGTGACCGATCCACCATGCGCGATGACGTGATCGCCTCCCTCGCGCAGCTCTCGGGCCTGACCAACCTCACCTTCGTCGAGACAACCGACCCCAACCGCGCCGACCTGACGTTCTCGTGGCGGAATCCGGCCGAGTTCGGCTACAGCGGCGACGTTGCCGGAGTCGGTGGATTCACCGGCCCGAGCAAGGGGTGGGTCGCCTTCAGTCCGAGCAACGAGTGGACCAACGACTACTGGGCCGGCGACCAGCCCAAGACCAAGCGGTGGGAGGACTCCGGCTGGATCTACACCCTCACCATCAACGGTCGACAGACCCTCGTGACCCACGAGGTCATGCACGCACTCGGCTTCGGCCACGTCGAGGACTTCACCTCGATCATGTATCCCCAGAGCATCGGCAACGGCGCCGGGCAACTCAGCGCCGGCGATCTCGAGGGCCTGGCGGCGATGTACGGGTCACTGCCCTGCCCCCTGATCCCCGACTGACCGAGCTGATCAGGCGTTGACCCGCCGCTTAACCCGCTGCTCACGCAGCACGAGGGCCAGCGGCACGAGCAGCGCCGCCGACACCACCGCCAGCGAGATTCCCCAGCCGATGCCGGCCGAGGTCGACACCAGCCCGACGATGATCGGAGCGAACAGGAATCCGGCACGCGACAGCCACGACACCACCGCGACCCCGGTCGCCGGACGCAGCCCCGGCACATGTGCAGCAGCATGGATCGCGGCGGGAAACAGCGGCGCCACTCCGAAACCCACGACCAGACAGGCCAGCAGGTAGCCGACGACTCCCCCGAGCACCAGCGCAGCACCGAGGGCGACCGCGCTCGCCGCCATCCCGACGCTGATCACCAGCACGTTGCCGAAACCGTCGACAAGACGATCTCCGACGAAGCGACCCACCGTCATCGCCACGGTGAAGGCGACCAGACCCATCGACACCCAACCACCGACGGCCCCCGCATCGGTCAGGTAGATCGAGCTCCATCGGGCCGGCACGTCCTCGACGATCACGGCAAGGAAGATGAACAGGCCAAGGAGTGCGGCCCGCCGGCCGATCGCCCCGCGGGAAGCCCCAAACCGCGAAGAAGACGAGGGCGCCGACGATGCAGCGTCGAGGCTGGAATCGGCAGACGACTCCTCAAGATGGGAGTCCGGATCAGCACCCGGCAGCAGCCACCGCCAGGCGAACAGGGCCAGCACCATCGCCAAACCGGCCAGCACCACCAGGTACGACCTCAGAGCCAGACCCAGCGCCGCCGACAGCGCGGCGATCGAACTGCCAGCCACCGTGCCGAGCGACCACCATCCGTGGAAAGAGTTCAGGATCGATCGCCCGTATGCCTTCTGCACCCGGATGCTGTGGGCATTCATCGCGGCGTCCATCACCGCATCGAGGCCGAAGAGCCAGAACAGCGTGAACCCGAGGGCCAAGGCCGTCGACTCGAAGGCGATGAGGGCAGTGACGGGTGCCAAGAGAAGAAAGGAGATGACAGCGACGCGCCCGCTGCCCCAGCGCGCAGCGAAGGGGCCGGCCAGCAGGCCCAGCGCAAGCCCGCCAACGGCGCCCATCGACATGACGACACCGAGGACTGCATCGTCGATCCCCGCATCGCGCTGGATGTCGACCAGTCGCCCGATCCACGCCGCCGGCAGCACCCCGTTCAGGGCGAACAGGAGCGACACCGCAACTCGCGCCTGAGTCGGGGTCGCGGCCATGAGCGCATCCTGCCGGATGACGCGGACAGCCCGCACAGTCCCAGCCCTGGCGACGGCGGTCACGTGAGCGCAGCGGAGCCGAGCTGCCTACGCCTCGGCTTCCACCTCGGCAAGGATTGCCTTGACCTGATCGACGAAATCCGGCAGATCAGTCGTGGCCAATGATTGCGACGTGTGCCGGGTAGCAATATCGATCGCGCGACTGCACGCATCAATGGTCTCGTCCAATAGAAGGACGTCACGCTGCATAGGCGACCCTCGCATCCCGAGAACGCGTGCATCGCAGATTGGCTCACCCGGCCCCTGCAGCGCAACGCTCACCCGCCGACCGAAGGGTTCAGGAGACCACGATCGATCGGCCGGTGAGCGTGAAGTGCGGATCAGGAGGCGCTGACGTTGACCTCGAACTGCATCACGATGTTGGACGCTCCGCCCTGATCAGCAGGCTCGTCGGGATAGAGCACGGTGATCGTGGCTGATCCCGGCGCCTGGGCCTGCAGTCCCGCCGTGAAGGTCGCGTCCCCATCGCTTCCGGCCTGCGAGGCGGTGACCACGGCGGGATCGCTCGACTCGACCACAGCGCCTCCTTCAGGGAAGTCTGTGAATACGGCCGCCTGTCCGGCGACCAGATCGATCGTGGTGCCGTTGGCATCCTGAGAGATCTGGATGGGACTCCACGTCGCCGGGTCATTGCCCACGATGCTCGAGGAGGACGACTCAGCCGGCGTTGACTCCGAGGACGAACACGCTGCGAGACCCATGCCACCCAAGGCTAGTGCTCCTGCCAGGATCAGTGCGGATGTGCGGTTCATGACTGCCTCCTTCGTGCGACCGAATCTCGGTCGCTGACGTTCACGACACAGTCATTCCCCGCAGGAAGGCTCGTCAAACCTCTCGCAGCCAAGAAATCCTGGAAACCTCGCAGGACACGTTCAGGCTCCCATGCGTGACCGCCTTCGAGGAGCCCCGGGCAGCATCGCTCGACGTCACGAAGGGCGCAGGTCTCGGTGGGCAGGACGCTCATCGATGCTCACAACCCGGTCGGACCACAGCCGACCCGCGTCGACACTGCGTAACGTCACACCACCTCTCGAATGGGTGTCAAGTGCCGCCGCCTCTCCCTCGGCAGGATGACCGCGCCGCCGGTCAGCAACGGCTAGGAGTTCCACGGCCATCGCTGCCAGGTCGTGGATGCTCTGGTGCTGATGGGCGCGCCTGCCCAGATCCACCTGAGCGATGCCACTGACCCCGTACTCCGCATGCACATCCAAGAGCGTGGACATCTCCACGCCGTAACCCGTCGGTATGGCGAGCGCCTCGAGAGTGGCCCTGCGGATCGCCCATTCCCCCGCCAGCGGCTGAACGACACTCACGAGCTCCGGCCTGAACAGAGCCAGCCACGGGCGCGCGACAAGTTCCGTGACGCGACCTCCTTCCAAGGACGCCTCCTCGCCAGCAACGAGGATTCGGTCGTAGAAGCCACGACTCAGGTGCACCTGCGGTTTGGAGAGCAGCGGGCCGAGGACTCCGCGAACAAAGTGCGTGCCCCACTCGGTGAGGTCAGCGTCGATGAACGCGATGAGATCGGAGTCCGTGACGAACAGTGATTTCCAGATCGCCTCACCCTTTCCTCCACGAATGCCGAGGTCGGGACGGATCTCCGCCACTGAGTGAACCCGCGCACCGGCCGCCCTCGCTGCGTCTGCCGTGCTGTCCGTGGACAGTGAGTCGATGACCACGACCTCATCGACCAGATCACTCAGATCGGCAACGATGGCACTGGCAACAGCGCCGACAGTGGCCTCCTCATTGAGCGCGGGAATCACCACCGCGATGCGCGTCGAGCCCTTCAGCGTGAGCAGTGCGTCGAGGGGCCAGTCCGATGCCACGCTCGACTCGAGACCTTGCCCGTCAGCCGGAACGCGGCTCATGCCGGATCTCATCAGGAAGCACGTAATCAGCTGGAATCTCCCGCCGACCCATCAGAGCATCGACCGTGGCGATGACGTCAACAGCCGCAGCCACGTCGTGCACGCGCACGATGCTCCCCGCTGATGCCGCGAAGAACGCCAAGGCGGCATCGGTGGCCGCTCCACGTCCCCGAGGAGACCTGCCGGTGAGCGCCCCCAAGAAGTCCTTGCGCGATAGGGCCAGCAGAACCGGTCTCCCCAAGCCTCGGACCCTCTGCATGTCGCGAAGGAGCGCGAGGGTCTGGTGAGGGGTCTTCGCAAAGTCCGGTCCAGGATCGACAATGATCGACTTCCGAGGAAGGCCAAGCGACACGGCCTCGTCGCACTTCTCCTCGAGGAAGCGATGCACCTCGGACCCGATATCCCCGTAGAGACCAGGCTCTTGCCGCCGCACTTTCGGCGGCGCCGCCGTGTGCATGATCACGAGGGCCGCAGAACGCTGCCCGCACATGCTCGCCAGCTCCGGATGCAGGAGTCCACTGACGTCGTTAATGATGTCCGCGCCCGCCTTCAAGGCTGCCTCGGCGACCTTTGGCTTGTACGTGTCGACGCTGACGAGCACGGCAGGATGAGACGAGCGGATCCACTCGACGATCGGAAGAACGCGATCGATCTCCTCACCCGCGTCAATCGCAGGCACCCCGGTGATGGCGGATTCGCCACCAATGTCGATGATGTCTGCGCCCTCCTCGATCAGGGCTGATGCGAGTTCGATGCGGGAATCCAAAGAAGTGAAGTGTCCGGCATCAGAGAAGGACTCCGGACTCGCATTGACCACGCCCATCACCAGTGTGGTGTCGATGAGGCGGTCAACACCTCGAAGGCGCAGAGTGGGAATTGTCATCCTCGTCAGGCTATCGCTGCTTGTCGCATTGCCATCCACCGTCATCACGCCGAGGCACCGACAGTGTGATCCGCCCTGTCCCGGCGCCCCGTGACGTACAGGACCGCCCAGCCGACAGCTGCGATGACGCACCCGATGACACCGTCGACTCGCAAGGCAGCGGCGAGCTCCTCCAACTGCGTTTCGCTGACATTGTTTGATCCACCAGCAAGGGACACACTCGAGAGAACTGCGACTCCGAGCACCACCATGCTCATCGCGGCTCCGAGTGAACTCGCGGCTGTGCGAAAGGACGACACGATCCCGGCGGCGCCCTCAGGCGCCCGTCCCATGATGTCGAGGTTCATCACCGTCAGCGCTGCCATGCCCGTGAGGCTGAATGCCGTGGCGACGAGGACGAGGTACCACACCGGAGTTCCTGCCTGGACGAAGACCAGCAGGAGCATGACCAACCCGGTCAGCAGCAGCAGGCTGCGTCCTGATCGAGAGATTCCCCACGCCTGAATTGCCCTACTGGCGACAACCTTGGCACCGAAGATCGCCCCGACCTGCGCCGGCGCGATGGCAAGGGACGCCTCGAGGGGCGTCATGTCATAGAAGTACTTCAACGCGATGGAGATGTAGGTGAGGATCTGAATGAGGGAGAGAATCGCTATACCGAACAACAGCGGACGCACCATCGCGCCGCCCAGCGGACGCACGGAGAGTCCGGGGTGCTTCGCCCGCTTCATGACGAGCACGCAGGCCACCGTTGCCACGGCGCAGAAGGTCGCCGTCATGCCAATGATGATCGGGTTTCCCTGGTCACGGCTGATCTCCTGGAGCATGCGACTACCGGTAGCCAGTGCGATGCCGGCAAGAATCGGACTCGCCCATTCCCCTTCAGCAGTTCCCTGCCGATCGCGATTCAGCAGGAGCAGTGAGATCACAACCACAACCACACCGCACACCGACCAGATCACAGGTATCCAACGCCAGTTCACCAGGCCCAGCAGGAGGGATGTGCCAATCGGAAACACGAGGAAGGCAACCGGGAACACCATCCCGAAGGTCGTGAAGGCCTGCACGCGGGCCTTTCCATCGGGGGTGGTTCGCTTGAGAAGACTCAGCGCGACAACCTGCACAACGACTGATCCCGCGCCGCACATGGCAAGCCCGACGATGACGGCCGGGTCGAAGCTCGCCGAAGCGAGCACTCCTGCCCCCAAGGTGAAGACAACACCTGCGGCGATGATCGTCTTGCGCTCGCCGAACCTGTCACCAGCCCGTCCCGCGACAAACACCACCAGCAGGGCAGCAATGGATGGTGCAACGAGTGCGAGCTCAACGGTCGTGTTCGGCAGTTGAAGGTCCTGTGCCATCGGATCGATCAGGAAGGTGAGCCCGGTGACCACGAGGAGTGTGAGGCCCACCATGACCGACACGCCGTAGGTGGTCACCCGCTGCTCAGGCCTCAAGGCCTTGCACCCCTCATCGTCGGCACTGCGTCTTGGGAGTCACCTGCAGGATGCGACTAAGGCCACGCTCGGACCCATACTCTCGTGAGCCTAACGGCACTCCCGGACCCATGGAGCCCAGTCGCCCATCGGGTCAGTCGACCACCTTGGCCCTGATCTCGACGGACAGTGTGGTGTCGAAGGCATTTGAAATGCGTTCCGATAGGGCCACTGCATGTAGATGCCCAACACCTGATGGGCGACGATCTGCTTCAGGGCGGTACGCCTGCGCTTCAACTCCCCCTCCTCGCCCATACAGGGACTCGTGGGCTGAGGGCACCTGGATCAACAAGTGGGGGTCACGTCAGGTGGTCCACTCCTAGTAGGCGTGGTCGATCATCTGCGTCTTGTACGTCGACCTCTCCAGAGTGTGAGGAGGCAACCAGATGATTCGCGGCCTGAACTTGAGCTGTGCGTGCAGGGCTTCTTCGATCTCCACACCGAGCGTTTCCAGATCCTCGACCTGGGTTGCGATGCCATACTCGATCTTCAGCTTCAACGGCGGAACCACTCGGGGTGGTGGCTCGTCAAGAACGATACGGAATTCTCCCGTCACCCTCGGTGCAAAACTGGTGATGACACCATCTATTGCGGCCGGATAGACAATGGCTCCCTTCACCTTGAGCATGTCGTCTACTCGTCCGACGATCCTGTATCGGAAACCGCTACGACCACAAGGACATGGTTCCGTCGAGACCTCAGCAATGTCACCCAAGGACTCTCGGACGAACAGGAATCCCTCACCCTCCAAGGTGGTGTGCACTGGCATTCCACGTGCGCCCTGCTCGAGCGGAATGGATTCCTTCGTCGTGGGGTCCACCAGTTCGAAGAGCATCTTGTCGTCGGAGACATAGTGCATTCCTTGATACTCGGGCCATTCACACGAGACACCCCACGATCCTCCGTGGTCGAAGACACGTGCACCATAGGAAGTCTCGAGCTTTGCTCTCACCTCGGGAATTCCCGCTCCTGGCTCTCCCGCCAGAAGAAGGCGCTTGACGCCTAGACCACCGATCTCCTGCCCGATGAGTGTCGGTGCTCGATCAATCAAGTGTTCAGCAAGAGATGGAGTGCATGCCAAGGTGTCTGCCTTAGCAAGTTTGAGAAAGCGCAGCACTCTGTCGGCGCCGGACTCGGCTCCAACCGGGAATACGCTTGCTCCGACCCTCTGGAAATAGGTCACAAACGGGACTCCCGCTTGGAACATGCTTAATCCAAATGCATGGACTATGCGACTGCCGGGACGAATGCCCATTCGCCACAGCATTCGGGCGTACAACTCTGAAAGCCACGCGATGTCGTGATGAGTTTGTGGAAGTGGAGTGGGCTCACCGGAAGTCCCGGACGTTGCTGAGACGAGACGGATCTCATCCATAGGCACTCCAATTGTCATTTCCATGGCCTTCATCATGTCCATGTCGCAGTCCACCAGCAGTTGGCGCCGATCAGCCTTCTCCATGACTGGAATGCGAGTGCCAAAATCGGCAAGGGATCTGATGTCTGACGGGACGACCCCTGCGCTGTCAAAACGCTGTCGCCAATAAGGTTTGGCCTCGTAGAGCCGCTTGATGAGGGACTGAACCTTTGCCAATTGAATTTGTGACATCTTGTCCGTGTTGAGAATCGGCTCAAGCTCTTCGTTCCAGTAGATCCTGTTCGTGTCCACGCGCAATTCTCCTTTACCTAGGTCCTCTTTAGAATCACGACGGAACATGCGGCTTCTTCCAGACCCACGACGCCACCGCCGTTCTCCTTGAGTGCGAATCCGGCGTTCTTCACCTGCCTCGGGCCTGCTTCGCCTCGAAGTTGGATAACGAGCTCGTCGATCATGGACAGGCCGGTTGCCCCGACTGGATGCCCCTTGGATACCAACCCGCCGGATGTGTTGATCGGGATCCGCCCCTCGAGCATCGTTTCCCCGGATTCGACCAATGTGCCGCCCTCACCAATGGGACAGAACCCAAGCATCTCGGCCTGATAGATCTCACTGAACGAAGTGGCGTCATGGACTTCGGCGACGTCAATCTCACCGGGTGTGATCCCAGCCATGAGATAGGCGCGGTCCGCAGCGACTTTACTGAGGCTCGGTTCATCGAAGCCTCGATACTTTCCGCTCGACATCCCGCAACCGGCAACAAGGACCGCTCGCTCGCGAGCCTCTCTGGGAAGGTTGACCAAGTACTCCTCGGAGCACAGGATTGCGGCGGCTGCGCCGTCACCAACTGGCGCGCACATAGCGCGCGTGAGAGGAAACGTGACAGGTCGGTCGGCAAGGACATCATCAACCGACATCTCGAACTGGTACTGCGCCTTCTCATTGTGTGCGCCGAACGTGTGGTTCTTGGCTGCACCTACGGCAATCTGCCGCTGGGTCGTCCCGTACTTCTGCATGTGGTACAACGCCTGCATCGCATAAGTGTCCATGAACATTGTGCGATCCGGCTCAGGACGGAATGGACGCCCGACGACCTCGCCAGCACGTTCGTACGTGGCTTGCCATTCGCCTGGGTCGAGTTGGTCGATACCGGCTTCGTACTGCCTGAACATCTTCTCTCTGTCGTTGGGAATGAAGAGCTTCTCGACCCCGACAGCGAGGGACACGTGATGCTGACCGCTCACCACGTCCTTCCATGCACCCTGAAACGCGATGCTGGCTGTCGCGCAGCCTCCTTCGACATTGATGATGGGTATACGTTCGGGGAAGAGCCCCTCCTGAATGAGCGGCGTGAAGCACACCTGACCCCGGATACACTGCTGGCCCCACATGTCCATCAGGCAGTTGCCGAACCACGCAGACTCGATTTCCGCGACACTCTCGATTCCGCTGTCGGCCAACGCACCCAGATACGCCTCGCGAACGAGGTCCTTATGAGACAGGTGGGGTGACTTCGTGAACTTCGAGGAGTAGCTCCCGACGATGTAGACGTTTCTCATTCTGATGGCTTCTTCCATTTGGTCCGATGTTGTGAATTTCGGGAAGTGGAGTTCAAAACGGTCTGAGGCCTGCTCGGCGTGTGGCTTGGTTACTGCACGACCAAAGTGGCCCGGACTGTGCCGGCACGAGCGTGATGTGCGCTGACCTTCAGAACCGCGCCGACAGGTGCCGAGACGACCCACTCGACGGACGCTCTGTCTGTCGTCGACCCTTGAGTCTTCTCGATATCGGCTGCCAAGGTGTACGCCCGCCCTTCGAGTTCACCGCAGTCAAGACTCATGACACCCGCTTGGAGACTCGCTTCTCCGTCCAACTCGATGGCACATGAGACACCGCGTGTCAGGGACTTCTCAAGTGCCTTCTTCGTTACGTAGGTCGGAAGCCAGCCCGTATTCTCAACAACGAGTGCCACTCTGTAAAGGCCCTCCCCGATGGCCTCGAGCGTCGTCGACCGGATGCCAAGACTTGGTGATGCGTTGAGGTGCCAGATGAGCCATTCGGGCAGACGGCTCACCTCTTTCTCCAGGAGATCGCCAGGTGGGTTGTACCAAGAGTGGAATGCGTCCCATCCGCCCAGCTCAACGGAACCTAGTTCGGGATGCTCGTACGGGTACCAGTCGACGTAGCCATTGCCGTCAAGGACGTCATCGCTCCATCGCAAGAGCTTGAGATCATCTTCTACTGGATGCTCCCGAAACCAGTCCGCGTACTGGTACTCCGTGATGCCAGCCTCACGAATGGGGCACCACAATTCGACGGTCCATGCGAAGACGCCCATGGACTCGTACATCCAAGCGTCGAAGGCACCGGTGCTGAATTTCTGTGGATTGGGCCGAAACTCGTGATACACCGAGATGTTTGGCCATCCCGTGAGTTGCGTTCCCATGTCCCCAAGCTTCCGGTAGGTCCACAGGTCCTCCACTGGAAACTCTTCATCCGGCCTGTCGTCATAGGGCCGCAAAATGACTCCGCTATAGGTGTGCAGAGACACCGAGCCGATCAGGTTCGGGTGGTGTGCCACGAAGTCCATGAGAGCGCGCGTCTCCGGTTCGCTTGCCGGGTACGGTCCCGCTCCTGGCTGATCGCTTTCCGGTCGCCACGACATCGGGAAGTTCCGGTTCAGATCCAGGCCCTCCTTCGGCGGCCTGACCTGAATGGTGGTGGAATCGACGTTGTAAAGCCGGCCCTCCGGCAGGATTCGGTAGTACTGCCCTCCGACGTCGTCAGGACCGCGGCGGATCATGAGCCGTTGATGTTCTGGATGGGCCTTCCAAGCGCCGTTGTGGTCCGGGACTCGCATCGAGAGGATCCGCCCATCGGCATCGATGTCCTCTTCGAAGAAGCCATCAGTCGCCCCGTCCCCTAGCGGGTACGGGCGGGTGCTGGATCGGACGAACGTCGGTACATCTGAGAGTGCCAGCTCCGTGCCGTCAGGATTCACTCTGGGCACGATGTAGAAAGCGCGGGAATCCAGACATCTCTTGATGGCATCGTCATTGTCGTAGTTGTCGGCGAGCCACTGGATGAAGTAGAGGCACGCCATGGAACCGGTCACTTCACGTGAATGAATATTGGCGTCTAGCCACAGAGCCGGCTTTTCATGGTCGGGACCGGTGGAGAAGTTTGTGGCCGTCACCACCCATAACTCACGCCCCTCGTGTGACCTACCAAGCGACTCGAGCCTGAACAGGTGAGAGTTGGCGCTGACCACGGATGTGATTCGGGCCGTCAGCTCTTCGTATCTGTCGTAAGTGTCGAAAGCCCTCACTGTCATTCTCTCCCTTCCATACTCCTGAGAAAGCGGTCGATCTCCTGCTTGACGGCGTGATCGATCCATTCCTCCTTGAGGTGGGTGTAGCGCAGCGTCTCGTCAAGGATGTTGAGTCCGTGGAGAAAGCTCCACAGATTGACGGCGAGGTAGATCACTCGTGGTTCGTATGCATCGCCACTCGGCAGGAGTGTGCGAAGTTTCGCCTCTTCATCGATCGGCATCCGGCCTCCCGACTGCGCGCTATCGATGTCAATATCGCCGGCCTGGACTGCGCCCTCGACCAGATTCAGGACGATTTCCAGTAGAGCGTCGACTTCTGGATCGATGCTCGCTGGATCGACGTGGTAGCCCATCTTCTGGTGGTGAGCAATCAAGAGGTACTGCTGCGCATTTGCGACCGACCACTGATGCCAGGCGATGGCCACGCGCTGCAACCGGCCGATTCGGTCCTCTGGAGGTAGCGAATCGCGAGCGACTTGAAGAGATTCAATGAGTGACGTGATCGCGTCAACGATCAGCGCAGACACGAGACTGTCTCGGTTGGTGAAGTAGTGGTATAAAGAGGCGGTCGTGACGCCCATCTCTCTGGCGATCGCGCCGAGCGAAATGGCTGCTGAACCATTCTCCAGCATCTGGCCCATGGCAACTTCCTTGATTTCCATCCGGGCGTTTGCGTGCAACTGCTCTCGTCGACTCTGCTTCATGGCTCACATCCTTCAATATCCGATCGTGAGCAGGCATGCCCACCCACCCGATCTGGACGAATCCGAACCCGCCGATTTGCGGCCAGGGAAGGACATAATGGCGCGATCAAGATTTGATTCCATAGACGTTCACCGCAGTCGTGCCCATGATTGCCTCAACTTCGCTCGAGGGAATGTTCGCCAACGCCCGGTGCACCTCCGCCCACCACCTGTCGTAGCCACCCACGAGTGTCACGCCCGGCCAGCCACTCCCGAACATGAGTCTGTCGGCACCAAAAAGATCAATGGCGACGTCCAGATAGGCTTGAAAGTCGTCTGAGGTCCAGTTCGTCCACGAAGGCCAACGAGTGTGGTCGAGGATCTCGGAGACCTTCGCATAGACGTTGGGGAAGTTCGCCGCTGCAGCCAGGTCGCTGCTCCATTCGCCGGAATCCCCATCCCTAATGGGGGGAGCTGCGAGGTGATTGAGAATGATGGTCAACTCAGGAAGCGCCTCAGCAAGCTCAGGAATCTGTCGTCGCACGCTGGATGAGTCTGCGAGGACTTCAAGAACGCATCCGTGTCCAGACAAGATTCGCAGGCCCTCGATGTTCTCTGGCCGCAGGAACCAGTCCTCGCTAGTGAGCGCCTCCGCTTCTAGCGGGCGGATGCCACGAAACCTGCCATGTGGCGCGTATCGCTTGAGCAAGCGTCGCTCTTCCGCGTGATCCCAGATCGGCAGGGATCCGATCACGGCCCCGATCCAGTCGTTGTCCGCCGCATAATTCAGCATGGAGACGTTGTCCTCATGTGAGTTCCCGGAGTTCACGAGTACAACGTGCTCGATTTCCGAGGCGTGCAGGTGTGGCACGAGGTCCGGAGGGAGAAACGGCCGGTGCAGAGACTGGAGTGCGGGGCCGAGGTTTTCCTTCGTGATGAAGGGAGAGGCCAGCTCATCGGGGTGCCAGAAGTGAACGTGGCTGTCTACCAGCATCGAGATGTCCTCTTTCGAACGCACCCATAGCCTGAGTCGCAGAGCCACCCACAGCGTACGAGTGAAGACTAGTAGAAATACTGAACTCTATAAGAATACTGTGCTGCAAATTACCCGCGTTTCCGGATCGCGTCAAGGGATCGCGGCGTCGAGGCCCTCGCGTGGCGCATCTGGGCTCGTTACCAAATCGTGTTGTTCATGCGATTGACGGCCAGATGAGCGATGCATAAGGTCACAGACTAAGAATCTTAAGCCCTTAAGAAGTTTTAATATGCTTTGACACTTAGGTCAAGACACTCTGTCGCAGCTACGTGGTCGGGTTTGCATCAGGCCTATATAGGAAGGAATCACTTTCATGAAAGCATCAACCAAACGTCTCAATTCTCTAGCTGCTGCGCTGGTCGCTGTGGCGATCGGAACCGCTGCATGTGGGAGTGGGAGCAGCAGTTCAGAGACTCCCCCGGCCGACACTTCTGGAGCATCTGCTCCGGCTGACGCGCCCGAAGAGGCAACTTCCCCCGACGCCGGAAGCGACCTCCTTGCGGCGGATACCAGTCTTGCGCCTGTGAAGATTGGCCTCATCGCGCAGGACGAGGAACTGTTCTCCTTCCCCGAGGTGCGCGCTGCCAGTCAGGCGGTCGTCGACTACCTCAACGCTGAGAAGGGCGGCATTGACGGTCACCCGGTCGAACTGGACGTCTGTGGGGCCGGGGATGCTCCGGAGTCTCATGTCGCCTGCGCTCAGGAGATGGTGAACGCCGACGACGTCCACTTCGTCGTCAACAGCGGTGTGGGTGTCACGACTGCGGCCTCGAATGCATTGCTGTCGGAGAGTGGCAAGGCCGTGAGCACGGTAGGAAACGACCTGACCGACTACACGCTTCCGGGTGTCTACGTCTTCGATCCAGGATTCCTGGGGATCACGCAGGTCACCTTCGTCTCGGCCGCGCAGCAGGGAATCACTGACATGACCCTGTTCATGCCCGACGATCCTGCATTCGCCGGATTCGTCCCGGTGCTTCAGAGCATCGCCGCAGATAATGGGATCAACCTCGACGACGTGATTCTGCTCGGTCTGGAGCCTGATCTGACCGGCCCGATGTCTGCAGCGAATGCCGATGCCGACGCTTGGTTCCTGGGTCTTGGCGATCCAGCACAGTGTGCGTCCGCTGCCACAGCGGTGAAGACCCTCGACTATCAGGGCGTGGTCGTCACCAACGATGTGTGTTTGAATCCGGAACTCATCCAGTCCGGTGAGATCGATGGCTGGTCGGGATCTAGCTCGTCGACCCTGCCGACGACTAGCCCCGACGCCGATGTTGCGGACATCGTCCGGGTGCTCGATGAATATGGCACCGAGCAGGCCATCACGGGTGGGTTCGCCGGCTGGGCTGTCGCCCAGATCTTGATCGCAGCCGACGCGCTCTCGCAGGCCGGTGGCGCCGATGCCACAGATGCATCGGTGATCGACGTCATGAACACGTATTCCAGCTCAGCCATCACTGGCTTCCCTCCTGTCTCCTGCCCTGGCGCGGGAGCGTTCTTCGGAGCCTGCAACCAGGCGATGAACTGGGTGACCGTCGAAGATGGAGCCATCACCCAAGGCGAGGGATTCGTTCCGCTTGACTTCACCAAGCTTGAATTCCTGCTAGGTGGCTGACCGTCCTGAGCGACGGGGTTCGGCGCCGAGCATGGCCACCGCCGAACCCCGTCTCGGTCGTTCTGTACTTGGGCGGCTGGGATCCCGACGGGGCATTGGCCTGATCGCTCTTGGCGCATTGCTGCTTGTCTGGATTATCGGCGGATTCATCAACTCGGCGGTGTACTTCAGTCCAGTGCTCTTCGGATTGAGCACCGGCGCCATCATCGCCGGTCTCGCCCTGGGCCTCGTGGTCGCATATCGCGCGTCGGGGGTCATCAATTTCAGCCAGGGTGCAATCGCGACTTATGTGGTCTACGTCTACCTGTCCCTACGCGACTCCGGCGCCTACCCCATCCCACCACTGCCCAACCCCGTCGCTCCATTCGAGGCGATCTTCCACGCGGAGATCTTCGACATACCGACGGCGGTCGATTTTGGCAGCGAGATGGGCGCCTTCGGCGCCGCAACCCTCGCCCTGCTCACGGCCGCACTAATCGGACTCTTCGCCCACTATGCGATCTTCAAGCCCTTGCGGTACGCCCCGGTGCTTGCGAAGGTCGTTGCGTCGGTCGGGCTGATGCTGCTACTTCAGGCAGCGGTTGTCGCGAGGTTCGGGTCAGGTGCGAAGAATCCCCAGCCGATCTTCCCTGGTGAGCCCGTTGACTTTCTTGGCGTCCGCATCGGCCAGGACCGATTCTGGCTTCTCGGATCCGTCCTGCTTGCGATGGTTGCCCTGTGGGCGCTCTTCAAGTTCACCCGCTTCGGTCGAGCAACGAGGGCCTCAGCGGAAAACGAGAAGTTCGCCACGCTTCTTGGCTTCAACTCCGATTTTCAGGCGGGGGCAAGCTGGGTGCTAGCCGCTGTGTTGGCTGGTCTCTTCGGCATCCTCGTCGCGCCCATCACTGGGGTCTCTCCCATCCTGTTCACCGTGTTGCTGATCTACTCCCTGGGTGCGGCACTGCTCGGAAGAATGTCGTCCTTCGTGATCGCGGTATTCGCTGGTCTCGCTCTCGGCATCATGGACCAGCAACTCTTTCGTATTCAGCTTGAATGGGAATGGTTGCCCGACATCGGCCTCCGCCAAGCCCTGCCATTTCTTGTCATCGCTGCAGCGATGGTGTTCCTGGGCGAGACATTGCCGAGTCGCGGCTCGATCACCTCTGGACATCTGCCGCTGGCCTTTGCTCCAGTCATCACCCGTTGGCGCGTGATTAGTTACACCCTGTTCACCACACTGGCCCTGGGAATCGCTGTGTTTGCACCCTTCGAGTTCCGATCAGGGATGCAGAGCTCGATGATTGGGGTGATCCTGGCCCTTTCGCTGGTGGTCATCACTGGCTATGTCGGCCAGATCTCACTGATGCAAATGGCCCTGGCAGGTGTATCGGCATTCGCAGTCGGTTCGTTTGGAGCTTCCGCGGGCCTGCCCTTGATCATTTCCCTGCCCCTTGCAGTGGGGTGTGGGATCGGCTTTGGGCTCATTGCGGCCCTGCCATCCCTGCGCACAAGGGGCGCAAGTCTTGCCATCGTGACTCTCGCAAGTGGGCTGGCGGTCGAAGCGATCTTCTTTGACCGGTCGGGCTGGTTCGGTCTGGACAATTTCACCAAGACGAGCGCCCCGCCGTCGCTGTTCGGTTTCGAGTTCGGCCCGAACAGCGCCTTTCCTCTCGGGGATGACAAGATCCCCACGGCCGGGTTCGGCATCTTCGTCCTGGTCATCACGGTGCTGTCGTGCCTGGCCGTCATGCGTCTGCGACGCTCCAGGCTGGGCGAACAGATGCTCGCCGTTCGCGCCAACGAGCGTGCTGCTGCCGCTGCAGGCATAAACGTCGGGGCCATCAAGTTGTCGGCATTCGCCATATCGAGCCTCTTCGCTGGCCTCGGGGGCGTTCTGATGGCATACCGGCTCGGAACATACGACGGCAGTTCATTTGGAATCTTCGCCTCGGTTGCCGTTCTTGCCTTCGCCTACCTTGGTGGAATCACCACTGTTGGAGGTGCCGTGACTGCAGGTTTGCTCACTGCCGGAGGCATCGGCCTCGTAATCACAGACAAGTGGATCTACGATGCGGGGGCATATGTGGCCTACATTGGTGGCTTCTTCCTCATCGTCACTGCGGTCTACAACAGCGAAGGCATCGATGGCTTCCAGCGCAGGCAGTTTCATCGCACGGTAAATTGGTGGCGCCGTCGTCATGGACTAGATCCACTTGACTCAGAGGTGACGGGGATTTCCGAGGGAGCCCGATGAGCGACTCGGTTTTGAACACTCGGGACCTCACCGTTCAGTTCGGTGGGCTTAGAGCCGTAAACAGCGTTTCACTGAGTTGCAGGGCTGGCCAGTTGACTGGGCTTATCGGCCCCAATGGAGCCGGGAAGACCACCTTCGTCGATGCCATCACCGGCTTCCTACCCAAGAACACCACCGGGAGCATTGAGCTGGACGGGGAGGAGGTTTCCGGTCTTGCAGCACACCGTCTCGCCAACCGGGGACTTACCCGAACGTGGCAGACCCTGGAGCTCTTCGACGACATCTCGGTTCGGTCCAATCTTGCTGTGGCAAGTCACCGCCTGACCTTCACCGGTGCAGTCCGCGACTATTTTCATCCGAGCCGCGCAGAGGGGCGTGTCGATGAAGTCATCGACACGCTGGGCCTTGGATCCATCGTTGATCGCAAGCCTCGCGAGTTGTCTCAGGGGCAACTGAAGTTGGTCGGGGTTGGACGTGCTCTGGCATCCTCATCAACGCGGATCTTGCTGCTTGATGAGCCTGCCGCTGGGTTGGACAAGAACGAAACCGCTTGGTTCGGTGCGCAACTCAGGAATTTGGTGTCGCAGGGCTACACCCTGCTTCTCATTGACCACGATATGGGCCTTGTTCTCAACGTCTGCGACTACGTGCACATGTTGGTCTATGGAGAACTCGTCGTCTCCGGTCCACCCGAAACGATGCGAAGTCATCCGGAAGTCATCGGGGCCTACTTGGGACACAGGGAACGTGCTTGAAGATGACAGATCTCTTGCTTGACATCGATGGACTACATGCCGGTTATGACGGCGTGGCAGTGGTGCGGGACCTGACGCTGAACGTTCATGCCGGGGAGGTTGTCGCCCTGATTGGTCCGAATGGGGCTGGTAAGACGACGACGCTGATGACGGTCTCCGGGATGATTGAAGTACTCCAGGGCTCCGTGACGGTCTTGGGACACCCTGTTCCTCGCTTGCGTCAAGCATTTCAAGTTGCGCGCTGGGGCGTTATTCACGTTCCAGAGAATCGAGGGATCTTCTTTCAACTCACCGTTCGGGAGAATCTTGAGATTGCCAAGCACAAGGGGAAGGTCGATATCGCCATGGCGACCGACTTCTTTCCGGCTCTCGGCCCCTTGATGAATCGCCGGGGTGGCCTTCTCAGCGGCGGCGAGCAGCAGATGCTCGCCATCGGTCGAGCGATCATTGCCGAGCCTCGGCTACTACTCATCGATGAGATGAGCTTGGGACTCGCTCCCGTGATCTATGAAGAGTTGATACCTGTTGTCCGCCGCATCGCTGACGAGACTGGGGCCGGAGTGCTCCTCGTGGAGCAGCATGTGGACCTGGCACTGGAGATCGCTGATCGCGGATATGTCCTGCGTCATGGAGATCTGGTCATCCACGGGTCGGCGACATCATTGCTCACCGACCGACATCTGATTGATGCTTCGTACCTTGGTGATGAGGGACTTGACGACTGAGTGCCCCGGCGTCATGGCTAGTCGGTCGGTCCTCCTGCAACGTAGATGACCTGACCGGACACGAATTCGGCATCGTCAGAAACCAGGAAGGAGGCAACATTCGCGACGTCGTCGGGCATACCGATACGCCTCGCGGGTGTCTCCTCTGCCAGCCTCTCGCAGAATTCCTCGAAACTGACTCCCATTCGCTCCGCCGTCGCAGCGGTCATGTCAGATGCTATGAACCCAGGTGCAATCGCATTTGAGGTGACACCGAATGGGCCGAGTTCTATGGCGACGGTCTTGGTGAATCCCTGTAGACCAGCCTTGGCCGCCGAGTAGTTGGACTGACCTCTGTTTCCCAGAGCTGAGGTGCTGGACATGTTGACAATTCGCCCCCACTTCGCCGCGACCATGTGACCTTGAACCGCCTGTGTCATCAGGAAGGTGCCACGCAGGTGAACTGACATGACGGCGTCCCAATCGGCGAGGGACAACTTGAACAGCAGATCATCGCGCAGGATTCCGGCGTTGTTGACCAGGATCGTCGGCGCACCAAGTTCGCTGGTCACGCGCTCGACGGCCTCAGCGACCTCCGCCTCAATCGTGACATCGGCACCTACCGCGCATGCTCGGCCGCCCGCCTCCAAGATCTCAGTCACGACTGAGGCGCAGGCACCCTCCGCGAGGTCGAGAACGGCGACATAAATTCCATCTCGCGCTAGGCGACGGGCGGTAGCCGCGCCGATACCTCGGGCGGCTCCAGTCACGATGGCAGTGCGATGTGCTGTTGATTTCATTCGAGCAAAATACCATATTTTCCAACGGTTTTTAGCCATTCGTGTGCCTTGCAGGCCAGTCTGAATGACATGTGTTTAGCTGATTGGACAACCCCTTGATCGACTCTGCTGGTGGTGTTCAAATCCTCACCGCGCGACGTCACCGGTGGTGGTGAATCTTTGGCTGTCAATGCAGGGGACCGCTATCGATCGGGTCGAGACTCTGTGCTGCTCCCGCGGTGAACTTCCGCGACCTGACGAGACGCCAGAATGCCCCACACTGTTGACAGAGCGAGAGAGGATGCCGACCGCCTCGGCACCTCAATGTCAGCGAGGCATGGGATTGCTGTCGGTTGAGTTGACACCTCTTACGAGGGCCGGGGTGCAGGGCAGCGATGATTCCCTCGTGCAGGGGGTGGGCAGATGCCCGGGGCAAGCCGGGGCACGGTGCCCTGGCCGTGGTCCATAAACGGTCAATAAACCGTCAATAAACCCCTCGGCAAGGGGCTCGAAGATGGAGTGAAAATAGGACAGACCCCCCAGAAACTGGGGGGTCTGAACCCTTGCAAAGTAGCGGGGCCAGGATTTGAACCTGGGACCTCTGGGTTATGAGCCCAGCGAGCTACCGAGCTGCTCCACCCCGCGTCGTTGTGCTCCTCAACTATACGGGCGTCAGGCGAGGAGACCAAATCCGGGTCGGAGCATCAATCCTCAATTGATCGGCGAAGCCGCTTCACCTCGCCGCGCTCCTTCTTCCCCTTGATGCGTCGCTCTCGAGCGGCCCTGCTGGGTCTGGTCGCCCGACGATGCTTGGGCGGAGCAGCCATCGCATCACGCAACGTGTCCGCCAGCCGATTCAGCGCGGCCCTGCGGTTCTGCCACTGCGATCTACTATCGGCCGCGGTGATCGTGAGGCATCCATCATGAAGGCGGTCACCCAGACGCTTCAGCGCCCTCTGTCGGAGCATCTCCGGGACGCTCGGGCTCGCTGCGAGATCGAACGTGACCTGAACGCGAGAGTCAGTGGTGTTGACGCCCTGCCCACCCGGGCCGCTGGCGCGACTGAACCGCCACCGGAGTTCGTGTGCGGGAATGGATACGCCCGACCGCACCACGAGATCCTCATCCATGCCACCAGCATGGCGCAGGCCGACGACTCATCGGCGTGGGGTCTTGCGCCCACCGTCGCCAGATAGCACGTCAGTCACGTCAGACAGGCGAATGAAGATGCCTCGCTTGGCTGTCATGTGCGTCGAGCCACGACCCAGACGAAGCTCTGCGTACCCCCGCTGGGGGTGACGTGCTCCTCGCGCCGGGTGGCGACGGGCGTGAATGACTCGCCCATGGCCGCGACGAGTTCCTGCTCGCTGTAGCGCTGCACAGGCAGGCCTGAACACATCTCCGGGCCGTCGTCGGCAAAGGTGGCGACGATGACGTGGCCGCCCACCGGGAGGCTCTCCCGCACGAGCGTCCAGTAGCGCTGCTGATCCTGCACGTCGGTCAGGAAGTGGTATACCGCACGGTCGTGCCACACATGGAAGGTGCGATCGGGCTGCCAGTCACGAATGTCGGACTGCACCCAGTGCACCGGCGCCTGACCGACCCTCGCCCGGGATGCACCCAGAGCCTCCTGGCTGAGATCGACGACGGTGAGGTCGTGATATCCCTTGGCGAGCAGATGGTCCACCAGCCGGCTCGCTCCCCCACCGACGTCGACGACCGAGTCCACCGGTCCGCTGATACTCGAGATCAGGTCGAGACTCACCTGCGGGATCGGCTGGAACCACGAGACTGCCGTGTCGCCGATGTCGGCGTAGCGACTATCCCAGTGCTCCGCGGTCATGCAGCAGTGCCCTCGGACTGCACGTCATCCTCGACGACAGGCTCCTCGGGAAGCAGTTGCCCGCCATTGATCTGCGCCTCAGCCGCAGCAATGGCATCCAGCGCCGCCTTGAGTCGATCCTGAGCAGCGCCGTAGGCGGCGAAGTCTCCACGCGCCAGGGCAGCCTGACCATCGTCATAGGCACTCTGAGCCGCGACGATAGCGACGGCCAGGTCGGTGATGGGATCACCCGTGGTCTGTGGCGCCTCCGGCTCCACAGGCGCCGTGCCCCCATCGACCTCGCCCTCCAACTCACCAAGCTCATCGTCGAACGTGGGCTCAGGCACAGCATCAGGAGAACTTCCGAACACCTTCGCCAGCGCGACATCAAGGGTGTTCTCCATGGCGACGTTCTCGCCATAGCCGACCAGGACCTTCCGCAGCAGCGGATAGCCGTCCTGCGCAGCCCGGATGTAGACCGGCTCGACGTAGAGGAGGCCACCGTTGAAGGGCAGGCTCAGCAGGTTGCCGAGCTCGACATCCGATCCACCGCGACGCAGGAGGCTCAGCTGACTTGAGACCGTGGGATCGGACTCGAAGTTGTTCTGCACCTGCTGGGGTCCAGGAATCGTCGTGTTGCTCGGTAGCTGAAGCACGCGCATCTTGCCGTAGTTCTCCCCGGGGGAGGAGTCCACGGCCATGAACGCGGCCAGCGTCTGACGTCTCTGTGGCGCGAACGTCGTCGTCAGCGAGAACGCCGGCTCCTCCTGCCCTGGCATCTGCAGGGTCAGGTAATACGGCGGCTGGAACACCTCAGCAGGCGACACGGTCGGGTCATTGGGCACGATCCACACGTCAGATGCGTTGTAGAAGGTGACCGGATCAGTCACGTGGTAGCGGCTGAGGATGGCGCGCTGGACCTTGAAGAGGTCCTGCGGGTATCGCACGTGATCGACGATCGACTGCGGCATGTTCTCGCGCGGCTCAACCGTTCCGGGGAACGCCTTCATCCACGTCTGAAGAACCGGATCCGACGGGTCCCATGCATAGAGCGTGACGGTGCCGTTGTAGGCATCGACCACAGCCTTGATCGAGTTGCGCATGTAGTTCGCTTGATCCCGCGGCAGCAGTGCACTTGGCAGCGTGCGCGTGCTCACCGAGTCACTGGTCGCTTCGCTCAGGCTCACCCGACTTGAGTAGGGGTACTCGTTGGAGAGGGTGTAGCCGTCGACGACCCACTTGATTCCACCCTCAGCCACGACGGGATAGGGATCCTGATCGAGGGTGAGCCATGGAGCCACCTTCTCGACGCGCGTGAGCGGGTCGCGATCCCACAGCATGCGGGAATCCTCATTCACCAGATCGGACAGGAGGATGTTGGCGTCCTGGAACTTGGTGGCGAACAGCAGCTTGCCGAACGGGCTGCCCATGGGCACCCCGCCGGTGCCGTCATAGGTGTTGGTCTTCTGACCCGTGGGGCTCTGGTCGTCCGGGTAGTCAAGCTCCACCGGAGGCGTGCCCTTCGGTGCACCGACGATGCTGTAGGGCGGCGACAGCTCACCGAAGTAGACCCGAGGCTGGGCAATGTCGAGCTCGCCCTCCGAGGGGATGTCGTTCTCGAAGAAGTCCGGCTGACCGTTGTTCAGGGCCGTGTTGTCGTATGCCGCGACGACTCCGTAGCCGTGCGTGTAGACAGCGCGGTCGTTCGTCCAGTTGCGCTGGCCGTCCGGAATGCCCGCCAGGTTGATCTCCCGAACTGCGACCACGGCACCGCGGCGTCCCTCCTCGAGGTCATAGCGATCGACATCGAGGGTGTTGTTGAAGGAGTAGTAGCCGCGAATCTGCTGCAACTGGTTGAACGTGGGAGACACGACGGCCGGGTCGAGAAGGCGGATGGCATTCAGCGTGCCCGCCGACGCCGTCAGGACCGATGCCGTGGGTGGCGCAACCGTGCCCGGGTAGTCGGTGATCTCGGCATCGGCGATGTCATAGGCGTCGCGGGTGGCCTCGATGTTGCGCTCTAGGTACGGCTGCTCACGCACGAGCTCGCTGGGTCGGACCTGGAACTGCTGGACGATCATCGGATACAGAGTTCCCACGACGATGCTGGAGACCACCAGCAGGCCGGCACCGATGGCCGGAATGGCCCAGTGGCGACGGAACACGTTCACGAAGAAGAGCGCGGCGACGAGGAGGGACACCGCAGCAAGGATGTTCAGCGCCGGCAGGACCGCATTGACGTCGGTGTACTTCAAACCCGTGAAACCGGCCACCAATTGCTGACTCTGTGTGTCGAGTGCAAAGCGGTCGAACCAGTAGGACACGGCCTTGAGCAGCACGAACAGGCCGATGTAAAGACTGATCTGCGACTGGGCGGCTCCCGAGGCACGGTCGCCCTTCGGCTGCAGCCGTAGCCCGCCGTACAGGTACTGCACGATCACGACGGCAACGAGGGAGATGAGGACGACGGCGAATCCGTAGGCCAGCAGGAACTGCACGAAGGGCAGAGTGAACGTGAAGAAGGACAGATCAATCCCGAACTGCGGGTCGTCAATCCCGAACGGGGTGGAATTTCGCCAGAGGAGGTATGTTCCCCACTCCCCCGAAGCCGTCAGCCCGGCGATGAGTCCCACCGCGAGTGAGATGACGATCGCGAAGCGGCGTCGGTACGGCTCGATGGCAACGCGGTAACGCTCAAGACTGGCCTGCTCGGGGGTCATGCCCTGGTAGGTAGGTCGGGTGCGCCAGGCGATCCACATGGTGAGGCCAACGATCACGCCCATGACCGAGCCGAAGGCGGCGAACATGATCAGCCGAGTGAACAGCGACGTGGTGAAGACCTGCGTCTTGTCCACCGACTCGAACCACAGCCAGTCCGTGTAGTAGCCGGAGAAGAGGACGAAGCCACCTACGAGCAGGGCAAGGACGATGATCGTAGGGATGAGAACACCGCGTCGCCGCGGTCGCTCATCGACAGATATGCCGCCATCGTCTGGGTTGCCCTGACCGGGCATCTGAAAACTCACTCTTCCAACCTACGACAGTCACCTGATCCCCGCTTTGGCCGCACCCGCCCCAGGCCCGGCGTGCTCATGCGACATCCACCGGACAGGTGGGCAGTTCCGCCCCGTCCACAAACCCCTTAACGGCAGCAACAGCCTCGTCGAGAGTTGATACCGGAACCACCGTGAGGCCCTCGGGCACATGGCCCTCAGCCTCACCACAGTGCTGCTCAGGCATGAGGAAGAGGGTGGCGCCCGAGTTGCGGGCTCCGGCGAGCTTCTGTCGGATGCCACCGATCGGGCCGACGTCTCCACCCGGAGTGATAGTTCCCGTACCCGCTACGTGCTGGCCGGCCGTGAGGTCCTCGGGGGTCAGCCTGTCGACGATGCCCATCGAGAATATGAGCCCGGCGCTGGGACCGCCTACGTCCTCCAGCGTGAAGGTGATCGGGAAGTCCGCGGTATACAGCTCGCTGACCCCGATGCCCACATAGGGAGTGCCCGGGGCGTCCGGGTTGTCCTCGGTGGTGACCGTCACCGCAAGCTCCTCCAAGAGACCGTCAGACTCCTCGCCGTCGTCGTCCGTTGCCTCGGGCATCCGGCGGACGGTGAACTCCAGTTCGGTGCCAGCAGGCTCAGACCGAACGGCATCAACGACGTCCCCGGGGCTGGAGACGGGAACCCCATTGACAGCGAGGATCTCGTCTCGCGGAAGGAAGACTCCGTCTGAGGGTGTGCCTTCATAGACCGAGTCCACGACGACCACCGCGGTCACCGGCAGCCCAAGGTGATCGAGGGCGGCAGAGATGGCATTGGACCCGGACGTGCTGAACAGCGCGGCCTGACGCGAACGCACCTCTTCCCCGGTGATGTCGTCCGGGAAGAGGAGTTCCCGAGGCACTACGGCGTCCTGGGGATCCAGCCACGACGCGATCGCATCGATGAAGGTGAGTCCACCGCGGGGGCCACCGGACTCCAGCACCGTGGTCATGTCCAGTGAGCCGGTCACCGGGAAGGTCTCGGTGCCACCGATCTCGATGACCGGACGTCCGTCTGCGTCGCCGATGACGTTGAAGGTCGGGCCCGGCGCCAATTTCACGAAGGGCACCGGGAGCAGGAAGGCCACCGTGAGCAGCGCCGCGGTGGTCAGAACGCTCGTGAGGAGCATCCAGGCCCTGCGCCGACTGTGACGGTGCGCGTCCACGTTTTCAGCGTCGGGGCTCACTCCCGCGGCCTCTGGAGTCGTCACGGGCGCTCGTCCGGGCTGGGATCTGTCCTAGGCTGCCCGTCCACTCGATCGGGCATGGGGCGCTCCATGGCCTGCTGCATGCGCTTGAGGTGCTCCATGGAGTTCTCAGCCGTGATGGGCTTGGAGGGTCGGCCCCGGAGCATCACGAAGGCGACCGCCAGAACCGTGGCCCCGATCGGGATCAGCCACCAGGCCAACGCTGACATCTGTCTCCTTGCGACCATCGACGCACGAGGCGGGCCGACTGCTGGACTGCGCATACGACGCGGCTGCGAGGGTGCCGGTTCCCGCGGAGTCTCAGCGTACGCGTTCCCGGAACATGGATGGACCCCCCGGGGCTCTCCATCGACTTGCCTTCCCCTTGCGAGTCGATGTGTTATCCGGGGGGTCCGACGTGGTGAACCTAGGGACGGCACACAGGTGAGTCAATGCAGACAGCGGAATCCGTTCACCCTCCCTGTGGAGTACCTGTGCACGTCCTTGGGACATCCCCGCCCGTGGCTGTGGACGGACCGTGCATGACCTTGGGGAGAACCTTGGGATCAACTCGACATCCTCGGCGCTGAGCAGGCGAAACGTCGTACCCACCCTGTGGACGAAAATTCGTCGTCCCTGTTCAACGGCCGTTCATGCTCCCGAAAGGGCGTCCCTGATGAGCGCCTGCACCGACGCGTCGAGTCCAGTCGGCAGAGCATCGAGTGTGAACCACCTCAGATCATCGGACTCCGCGCTCATGACCGGGACGGATCCCATGGGCACCGTGGCCAGGAATTGCACATCCCAGTGGACGCTCTGCCGACCGCCGCAGGGCACGGGGTGCCGATCGAGCCGCATCGGAGCAGCCGACACATGCACGGCATCGATTCCGCCCTCCTCGATGGCCTCGCGTCGCGCGGCCTCACGGACGCCGGCATCCATCGCCTCGTTGTGCCCCCCGAGCTGCAGCCAGCGACCGACCTTGGGATGCAGCGTCAGCAGGACGCTCGTCTTGCCCTCATCCATCACCAGCGCACTCGACGTGAGGTGTCCCGGGGCGCAAGACCGCGCCATGGCGTTCGGGTGAGCGGCCAGGAAGTCGAGGTATTCATCCCGCAGGACGAGCTGCGCGGGGTCCACGTGACTCCACGTCTCGAGGAGTCGTCGTGCATCACGATGCAGGTCTGCCCATTCATCCCCGCCGCTGATCTGAGGCCCGACCGTCATTCCTCGTCGATTCCGAAGTCCAGTTCTGCGGCGCTGCTCTCGATGAACCCGAGTGGATCGGCCAGATCATCCGGTCCGGGAAGGAGGTCAGGGTGTCCCCACAGCGCGTCGCGGCCCTCCGCTCCTCGCCCAGCACGAACGACCGCGAACAACGTGGCCGCCTCGCGAGCCAGGCGGGGTCGCAGTTCCATGCCCACCAGGGTGGCGAAGGTCTTCTCCGCAGGACCGCCCGCCGCACGTCGGCGACGGATGGCCTCGCGCAGTGACACGGCAGATGGCAAGCGTTCAGCGATGGCGGAATCGACCACATCGTCGACCCACCCCTCGACGAGGGCCAGAAGGGTCTCCAACCGGGCGATGGCCGCGCGCTGCTCCTCGGTGTCCTGCGGCTGGAGCAGGCCGCTGCTCATCAGCTCCTGCAGGCCCTCGGGACGAGTCAGGTCAATGTCGCCCATCGCCTCCTGCAGACGCGACTGATCCACATGGACGCCGCGGGCATACTCCTCGACTGCCCCGATGATGCGGTGGGGAAGCCACGAGACATGCGCGAACAGTCGCTGATGCGCTGACTCGCGGAGTGCGAGATACAGGCGAACATCGTCGACGGGAAGGCCGAGCCCCTCACCGAAGGCGGAGACATTGCGAGGCAACAGGGCTGGCCTGGCCTCATGCGTCAGCGGAATGCCGATGTCGGAACTGCTGACGACCTCGCCAGCCAGTGCTCCCAGCGCCTGACCGACCTGCATGCTGAAGGCCGCGGCACCCAGCTGCTGCATCATGCCGAGCATGGGAGCCATCATCTGGGCCAGCTCCGGCGGGATGCCATCGGGCAGCATCGCCTTCATCTGCTCGGGGAGGTTCTCCGTGAGCTGCTCAAGGTCCATCTCGCCGGTGTCGGGCATCGACTGACCCACGACCTGCTGCATGTGCTCGGCGATCGGCTGAACGATCTTCTGCCACACCGGCATCGTCTGGTCGATCCACTCCGACCGACTCCAGGCCGATGGCGTGACCCCGACCGCCGGGAAGGTCACCGCCGGATCCAGCCACACATCCGCCAGCTGCATGGCCTCCGCGACACCGCGGCTCTCCGCGTCGGAGACAGACGGGTCGCCGCCCTGGGCCACCGCCTTGCGCGCGACGTCCACCACGACCGACCAGTTCACCGGACCGCCGGTATCGGGTCCCGTCTGCCCGGCCTGAAGCATCGCTCCAAGCTGCTGCAGAGCCGCGCCCAGGGAGTTCATGTCGAACCCACCGGGCTGGGATGCGTTGCTGTCGTCGTCGCCAACGCCGAAGCCAAAGGGCATGCTCATGCGTCAACGGTAACCCGACATCGGCAGCGCCAAGCATCGGAGGCGGTCAAGGCGCGTTCCCGTCGTCGGCTACCCCCGGACATGACGACCCCGGACATGACGACCCCGGACATGACGACCCCGGACATGACTAGGGGAGGCGCCGAAGCGCCTCCCCTAGAAAGTGTGCGTCGTTGGACGCTGGCTGCTAGGCCTTGCCCAGAATGCGGGTCACCTTGGTGCCGCACACGGGGCAGATGCCCTTGGCGAAGCGGCGTCCGTTGGTCTCCTCAACGTGACCTGTGAACTCGCGCTTCTCCTTGCACTTCACGCAGTACGCCTCACCGGTGTAGCTCTCGGCCATCGGGCCCTCCTGTTTTCCGTCAGTACCGCGTGGCCGCGGTTGGCGGCTTGTGCCGCCGCAGGTGTTCTCACCCTAGGGCAGGAGAAGGGGCCGATTGGCTCACGCCACGTGGCCACGCCGCTGCAATACCGCGATTCTCAGTGGATATAATGGTGCAAATAGAACTTATTGGACATCTCCGCGCTGGCGAACGAAGCACCAGGTTCGAGGCGTGCCCTCGGCCCACGCCGACGAGGGAGGAAGGGAGAAGCGCGCCCCCTCCCCGCACAGTCGCTTCGCTTGCGCCCGCAGGGCCCGCGGACCGGGATCCTCATCGAAGAAGGCCTGCCACACAATCCACGCATCGGCGTGCCAGCGGGGTCGCTCGCGACACGATTGCGTCACGTCGGGAAGCTGGGGGCGACGGCGGCTCTCGCCGTCGAAGCAGTAGCGAAGTCCGGCCCTCTCGCGCGACGACATGCCTTCCAGCGATCCCCTGCGGGCCACCACTTGGGTCTGGACGGGCTCGTTGTCGAAGCCTTGTGTCCACTCGACCACCGCAGCTCCGCAGACCAGGGAGGGCGACGGGTCACGAATGACGATGTAGCGAGCCTCGATGCGCATCGGCGCGGAGATCACTCCCGCGAGCGACCGATTGACACCGAGCTCATTCCACACGCCCAGCGAGCCGCACCGCTCCTCCCCCATCGCCCGCAGCTCGCTCATCGAAGCTCGCTCCTGGTCGAAGGACTCGACGAGAGTGACCTCAAGCAGATGCGAGTCCGTGCACGGGACGGTGCTCACGCGCGCGACCTCGATCTGCTCGAGGTCCTCGTCGGTGAGGCTGAGGCAGTCGCCGACCATCGGACGATCAGCATCTCGGACTTCCACACCACCCGCAGGCACCGGTGCCGCGGCGAAGAGAGCAGCCACAAGTGAGCAGCAGGCGATTCGGCGTCCGCGCATGCACACCTCCCGCCGAAGGCCTGAAGCCTCATTGGCCCGTCCCGTCGACGGTTGACACCCGATCATGACGGGGCGCCGTGGTCCGCACAACCGATATGGGTGCAGGATGCGCCCGTGACGAGAATTCATGAGGGAACCCACGAGGATCCACAAGCCTCGGTTGATGCCGACCGCCTGATCGCGGACCTGACCGAGCTGCTCGCCATCCCCTCCGTGAGCGGGACGACAGCCGAGGTGGACGTGCAGGTGTGGCTCGCCGAACGGTGGCGCGCTGAAGGGTTCGACCTGGACCAGTGGGATCTCGACCTGGACGCCCTTACATCCGACCCGGAGTTTCCGGGCATGGAGGTGGAACGCACCCACGCCGTGGGCGTGACTGCCACCCTCCACGGCACCGGCGGTGGCGCAACCCTCCTCCTTGATGGCCACACGGATGTCGTTCCCCCCGGCGATCTGGACGCGTGGTCTGCCGATCCCTTCACCGTCCGTCGAGAGACTCGCAACGGGGAGGATGTGCTGATCGCCCGCGGCGCCTCCGACATGAAGGCTGGCGTCGCCGCGATGTGGGCCGCTGCCCGCGCAGTGGCCGAATCAGGCATCGCCCTGAGAGGAGACGTGATCCTCGCTCCCGTCTGCGGGGAGGAGGACGGCGGCCTCGGCACGTTCGGCCTGCTGCGCCATGGAGTGCGCGCCGATATGTCGATCGTTCCGGAACCGACCGAGTTGAACATCGTGCCAGGGAACGGAGGAGCCCTGACGTTTCGGATCACCGTCCGCGGGCTCGCCGCACACGCATCCATGCGTACGTCGGGTGTGAGCGCGATCGAACGTTTCATTCCGATCTATCGCGCCTTGGAGGACTTGGAGGCCCGGCGCAACGAGCGTGTCGACCCGATCATGGATCGCTGGCCGATCGCCTATCCGCTCTCCATCGGCACGATTCATGCTGGCGACTGGGCATCGACCGTGCCCGACCTGCTCATCTCCGAGGGGCGCCTGGGAGTCGCTATCGGCGAGACGGTCGCACACGCGCGCGCCGAACTGGAGAACACGATCGCCGAGGTGTGCGCGGCCGACCCCTGGCTGGCGGACCATCCAGTCGAGGTGACCTGGTGGGGCGGGCAGTTCGCCTCCGGTCGCACTGATCCCGAGCACCCCATCACGCAGATCGTGTCCGATGAGCACGCCCGACTGCACGGCACAACCCCCACCGTCTACGGCGGTCCGTACGGATCCGACCTTCGACTGCTCACCGGCATCGGTGGCATTCCCACCGTGCACTACGGCCCGGGTGTTCCGGAGTCGGCGCACACGCCGGATGAGTACGTGCCAACGCAGCAAGTGATCGACGGGGCTCAGGCCCTCGCGCGCATGATCGTCCGCATCTGCAGTTGAGCACCCCTACCTCATGACGCCTGTGGATCACCACTGACCATCCACAGGGTGAATGCGCGACGGTGCCGTCATGGCTGCGACTGCGACCCCCGACAAGGACTCCTGCGCCGGGACCGCTTCCCCAGAAGGCCTGTTCGAGCTGCAGGGCTGGCGACGCCCCCGGCTTCGTCACGACGTTCCGATCCTGTGGCGCACGGCCACGTCGATCCAGATCGGTGACGACGTCACCCTCACCGAGGTCACGCGTGCGCATGTCGCCTGGATGACATCGCTCGACGGGCTCAACGACGTTCAGATGATTGTCGAGTCACTGACGATTCCCGCCGGGCAGGCGGCCAGACTCGTGCGTGCACTGATTGCTGCGGGTGCCCTGGAAGATGCATCGAGGATCCCCGCGTCCGTGCGCTGGGCTTCTCCCGACGCGCGGGACGATGCCCACCGTCGGTTCGGCGCCGCCTTGGCGACCTACCGCCAACTGGACCAGGCCCACGACGCGATGCGACTGCGTGATCGCCGTCGAATCGCTGTCCACGGCACAGGCCCGGTAGCCAGTGCCGTCAGGTCCGCTCTCACCACGGCGGGGCTGACTCCGCACGAGACGTCCATCGATCATCGCCCTCCCGACCTGACGATCATCGCGGATGTCGGCCATCCCGATGTGCCTTCCATCGTGGAGCATCCGCTGCTGCACCGGCCGCACGTGCGCGTGTCCTGCTACGGAGCCCATGGGGGCATCGGACCCCTCGTCGTACCCGGTGTGACGAGTTGCCTGAGGTGCCGGCATCTTCACCGCCGCGACGCTGACCCCGCCTGGCCTCTGCTCTCGGTCCAATGGGCCCAGTGGGCGGCGAGCATGCATCTCGAGCCGGTCGACCCCCTGCTCGCCCAGGCCGCCGCCACGTGGGTGACTCTCCTCGCCCGAGCGTGGGTAGATCAGCCGGACGTCCCGGAACTCTGGGGGGATCGAGCCGTGGACATCCGTCTGCCCGACGGCAACGCCGTCTACTCCTCGCGTCCGACGCACCCCCTGTGCGGCTGCCGCTGGGCAGCGCGTGAATCGGACTGACGTCGTCGAACGGGTCCCGCTGTGCGGACCCGAGCCGCGCGGGTGACAATGAGCTCGTGGCCGATATTCCGCGCAACGCGCTGACGCGTAGCGTCAAGATCGCAGCACTCCCTGCCGCCCACGCGGGACGAGCAGCTTGGGGCCTGGGCAAGCGCATCGGCGGCAAGCCGGCCGAGATGGTCACAGCTGAGCTGCAGGCGCGGACGGCCGAGCAGATGTTCAGCGTGCTCGGCGAGCTCAAGGGCGGGGCCATGAAGATGGGCCAGGCCATGAGCATCTTCGAGGCGGCGATGCCCGAGGAGGTGGCCGCCCCCTACCGATCTGCCCTGACCAAATTGCAGGAGGCCGCTCCCCCTCTGCCTGCAGCGTCCATTCACGCGATCCTGGCGTCCGAACTCGGCGACGACTGGCGTTCTCGGTTTCAGGAGTTCAATGACCAACCGGCCGCGGCGGCGTCGATCGGCCAGGTTCACAAGGCCGTCTGGCATGACGGACGCGTCGTCGCCGTCAAGGTGCAGTACCCCGGCGCGGACAAGGCGTTCATCTCCGACCTGAACCAGATGACGCGGATGGGCAAGCTCTTCGCTTCGTGGGTTCCCGGGATGGACGTCAAGCCACTGCTCGAGGAACTCAAGGCGCGGGCCATCGAGGAACTGGACTACCTGCGGGAGTCGCGCAACCAGCGTGCGTTCGCAGCGGCGTTCGAGGGTGATCCGGAGTTCGTCGTGCCGCACGTGCTCGCGGCCGCACCCCATGTGCTCGTGTCGGAGTGGGTCGACGGGCGATCTCTGTCGTCGATCATCGCCGACGGCACCCCTGAGGAGCGCGATCGCGCTGGCCTGCTCTACATGCGCTTCCTGCTCGCCGGCCCCGCACGTGCAGGCCTTCTGCACTCCGATCCCCACCCCGGGAACTTCCGCATCACCGAGGACGGTCGCTTCTGCGTTTTGGACTTCGGCGCCGTGGCGGAGCTGCCCGACGGCCTGCCACTGGCGATGGGATCGCTGCTGCGCATCGCCATGGCCGGCGATGCCGAGACAGTAGCCGACGGACTTCGCGACGAGGGCTTCATCCTGCCGAACGTCTCACTGGATCCCGAGCAAGTCCTGAACTACCTCGACCCATTCGTCGAGCCGGCGAAGCATGATGAGTTCCACTTCACCCGATCGTGGATGCGGGGGCAGTTCGCCAGAATGAACGACGTGAAGAATCCCGACTTCACCATGGCGCTGAAGTTGAACCTGCCACCCTCCTACGCGCTCATCCATCGCGTGTGGCTCGGATGCATCGCCGTGCTGTGCCAACTCGATGCACATGTGCCGATGCGCGGGGAACTTGAGGCGTGGGCGCCGGGGTTCACGTCGGAGTAAGTCTCACTCGGCAGGGCGCACCCGGCAGCCGGATCGTTCACGCATAGTCGGCGATGAGCGCCAGCACGGTCTCACCGTGCTCGGCCAGTTTCTTCGGACCCACTCCTGGAATCTCCGCCAGTGCATCGATGTCCAGCGGCCGCTGCTCGGCGATGGCGATGAGCGTCACGTCGGTGAAGATGACGTAGGCAGGAACCGACCGCTCGCGGGACTGACCGAGCCGCCATTCGCGGAGTGCCTCGAGCAGGCCCTCGTGCACATCCGAGGGACAGGAATGGCACCGGCCGAGCGTGCGCTCGTGGGCCGTCACCAGACCCTTTCGGCAGATTCGGCATCGCCCCGGACCCTTGCGTGAGCGCTCTCGTCGTGGTCGCCCCGACCCAGGTGAGACGACCCCTCGCGCGGGCCCCGCGGTGGAGGAACCCGCCAGCGTTCCGACGAAGAAGGGGCTGAGGGATCGGGAGGCCCGGCCGCCAGGCTGACGGGATGCGGCCCACGAGAGCTGCAGGGTGTCCGCGGCACGAGTGAGCGCCACATACGCCAGCCGGCGCTCCTCCTCGATCTGGGCCGGTGTCTCGGCATATTGCAGCGGCAGGAGTCCGTCGCTGCAGCCCACCACGTAGACCGATGACCACTCCAGCCCTTTCGCCGAATGGATGGAGGCCAGCGTCACTCCATCCGCGACAGGCGCGTGCTGGGCCTCTGCGCGGGCATCGAGCTCGCCCACGAAGGCGCTCAACGAATCGCCCAGCGCCTCTCCCATCTCATCGGCCAGGGTCGCAAGTGCAGCCAGGGACTCCCATCGTTCGCGTACGGCACCCGCCGTGCGGGGTGCCTCGGGCGTCCAGCCTGCGGTGGTCAGGACCGCGCGTACTTCGTCACCGAGACGCCCGCCCTCACCACCGGCTCTGGCCGCGCCTCGGATGCGGGTCACGGCCTCACGCACCTCGGGGCGGTCGAAGAATCGTTCCGTGCCTCGCAGCACCACCGGAATCCCGGCCTCGGCGAAGGCCTCTTCCAGCACCGCTGACTGGGCGTTGATCCGAAAGAGCACAGCAATGGATCGGGCTGGAACGCCGTCGCGGATCTGGCGTTGCACCGACGCGACCACCTGCGCGGCTTCCTCAGTGTCGTCGGCATAGTCCACGATCGACGGACTCGATCCGGCATCCCGCTGGGAGCGAAGAACCAGAGACGTGCCCGTGGATGGGGATCGGGCTATGACCGTGTTGGCAAGCCCCACAATCTCCGGCGTACTCCGGTAGCAGCGCACCAGGCGCACCTCAGTGGCATCCCGGAACCGTGAGCGAAAGCCCGTGAGGTATTCCGGCGTAGCACCGGTGAAGGTGTAGATCGTCTGGTTCGCATCGCCGACGACGCACAGGTCGTCGCGATCCCCCAACCACAGGCCCAGCAGCCGCTCCTGCAGGGGGTTGACGTCCTGATACTCGTCCACGGTGAACCAGCGATAGGTAGACCGCACCTCATCGGAAATGTCCGGCCGCTCCTCGAGAGCGCCGGCGGTAACAAGCAGGATGTCCTCGAAGTCAAGGAGCCCACGTCGGGTCTTGACCTCTTCGTAGGCCCGCTGCACCAAGGCCATCTGCTCCGCGTCGACGGCCAGCGTCCGGTTGATCTCGCCCGCGCGCCGGGCGATGGCGTCGCCGGTGAGGAAGTTCACCTTGGCCCACTCAAGATCTCCCGAGAGGTCCCGGATCGTCGCCGTGTCGGTGGGCAGAGCGCACCGGCTCGCTGCCTCAGCGACAATGCGGGCCTTGGCCGGAAGGATCTCGGGGAACTCACCGCCGCTCAGGCGCGGCCAGAAGTAGCGCAGCTGCCGAAGCGCCGCCGCATGGAAGGTGCGCACCTGCGCGCCCTCGACACCCAGCGCTCGCAGGCGGGTACGCATCTCGCCAGCAGCTCGGGTAGTGAAGGTGACGGCCAACGTGCGCCGTGCCTCGTGCTGACCCGTGGCGACCCCATGCGCGATCCGGTGCGTGATCGCTCGGGTCTTGCCGGTACCCGCACCGGCGAGCACGACTACCGGTCCATGCAGTGCCTCCGCGACGGCACGCTGCTCCTCGTCGAGGCCGGCAAGCACGTCGATGGGCATCCGCCGATGCTGTCACGCGGGGGTGACGTTGGTCGATTCAGGGCACCGCCACGGTCGATGAATCAGGGCACCGCCATGCGCGATAAGGGGCTGAGGATTACGCTCCGGCTGTGACTTCTCTCCTCCCCCTGACCATGTACTCGACGGTGTGGTGCGGGTACTGCCAGCGACTGAAGGCCCAAATGGCGCGCGAGGGGATCGAGTTCGTCGAGGTCGACATCGAGCAGGACGACGTGGCCGCGGCCATGGTGGAGGACGTCAACGGGGGCAACCAGACGGTGCCCACGGTGCAGTTCCCGGATGGTTCCTTTGCGACGAACCCGTCGATCGGGCAGGTCAAGGAGCGGCTCGGCCTGGGCTGAGGAGTGAACGAAGTGAGCCCCGGAGGCACAGGCCCAAGAGACGGCCTGGGCTGAGGAGTGAACGAAGTGAGCCCCGGAGGCACAGGCCCAAGAGACCGCCTGGGCTGATCAATCCGCCGGCGTTTCTAGCGCTTGATCCCTAGGGGTCGCGACCAGTCCCCCGGCAGCTCTCCCCCATACCAGCGCTCAATGAGCCGCCTGGCGATCGAGATGTTCGGGGGTAGCCGCACCGAGCCCTCCTCGCACGCCCGCGCCAGCTCTTCCCGCGAGAACCACCGAGCCTCAGCGATCTCCTCGCCATCGACATTGATCTGGGTGCTGGTCGCGTGCGCGTGGTACCCGAGCATCAATGACGCCGGGAACGGCCACGGCTGACTGCCCAGATACTCGACGTCATCGGGGTCACTGCCGATGATGACGCCGCTCTCCTCGTGCACCTCTCGACGCACGGCGGCCTCGGCAGACTCACCGGGGTCGACGAATCCGGCGAGGGTGGAGAACCAGCCCTCCTGCCATCGACCCTGCCTTCCCAGCAGGGCGCGGTCCTGATCGTCCTTGACGAGCATGATGACCGCTGGATCCGTCCGCGGGAAGTGATTGGACTCGCAGCCCGGGCACCGCCTGGACCAGCCTGCCTGCTTGGAGATCGTCAGAGCACCGCACTTGGGACACCGCTGATGGCCGATGCGCCAGTTATCCAGGGCCACGGCCGTGACCAGGAGTCCCGCATCGCGATCGTTCAGCACACCGCCGACATCTCGGAGGTTGCCCCACTCGTGGTCGGCATGGCAGGCCCTGTCCGGAACGTGCTCCACGAAGTAGGACGTGCCGTCCGGGTCGGTACCGAGGAAGCTGACATCCTCGGGCTCAGCGTCGCTGTCACTCACCGAGCGCATGGCGAGCTCGATGCCGTCGCCGGAGCGAAGGATCGGAGCACCCTGATCGTTGACGCACATGACGCGGGAGCCGGCGTCCTGCCATCTCTCGGTGATCCACGCGGAGTCCGAGCGATGCTCCGAGCAACGATCCACTCCTGATCGGGCCAGCATGAGCGTGTCGAGGAGGGCCATGGTCAGCGAGCCTAACGAGGTCAGGAGTGGTCCGCGTGACACGATGACGGCACCACCAGTCACAGACCAAAGGCCAGCGCGTGAACGTCTTCATCCGGCAGCTCACCGGCATCCGCTTCATCGCGGCCGCATGGGTGCTGCTCTATCACCTGCAGGGCCCGCTGAATCAGCTCGGACTGCTGTTCGCGGGCTTCGCCGACGTGCTGCGGGTGGGCCGACTCGGGGTCGATCTGTTCTTCGCCCTCTCCGGATTCATCCTGACGCACACGTATCTGCGTCGACTTGGCTCGAGCCTGCGAACGCGCGGAACCCTCGACTTCTGGTGGCTGCGCCTGGCCCGCATCTACCCGGTGCACCTGCTGATGCTCTTCGTCGCCGGAGGAGCGGTGATCGCGCAGGCGCAGGTGACGAGCGAGGAGCTCGATCGGGATTGGCTGAACCCACTCGACTTCATCAAGAACCTGCTGCTCATCCAGGAGTGGGGTCCAGAGCCGCAGCGCGGCTGGAACTTCGTCGCGTGGTCACTGTCGATGGAGTGGCTTGCCTACCTGATCTTCCCGCTGCTGATCCTCGTGCTATGGCAGCTGCACCGGCGCGTGCCGACGTTCGTCCTCGCTGCCCTCTGGGTGGTCGTGCTCGTGCCGCTCGTCGTCTATGGGCTGTCCACATCCGATCCCTACTACACCGACAACTGGGGATCGACCTATCGAATCCTTACGGAGTTCACGGCCGGTGCGCTCACCTATCTGATCGTCGTGCGACTCCTGCCCGGTGATGCGCTCGATGAGCCACCGTCACGTCGAGTGGAGCGCACCGGGTCGACTCTTGCCGTTGTTCTGCCGCTCCTCGTCGTTGCCGGCGCGATCTTCCTCGGCCAGTGGGGTCCCGCGCAGGCCGGTGAGATCACACTCGATGGAGACGTGGAGCCCCTTCCTCCGTACTTCCACCTGCTGCTCGTGCCCTTGCTCATCGCCTGGATCGGCGCCCTGGCCCTGTCTCGACGCGGCCTGTCCCGATTCCTGTCCACACGAGCGCTCGTCCTCGGTGGATTCATCTCGTACTCGCTGTACATGACGCACCTCGTCTGGTTCGGCCTGTGGCGCGCCGCCCTCAAGGCCGTCGGCATCGACGGCGGCCTGCTCTACGCCATCGCCGTCGTCGGACTGGTCGCCGGCGCGCTGCTCATCGCCTGGCTGGTGTGGCGGTTCGTCGAGGAGCCGGCACGTGAGTGGATGCGCAGCCGCGTGGGCGTTCGCCGGACGCCCACCGAGGAGGCGGGTGAGCAGATCGCCGAGGCCGAGGACGTCGGAGACAGCGCGAGCCCCGTGGAAGTCTCGACGTCGCCCACCGACCCATTCGACGCGCAGGAGCGCGACCCGGATGCGCGCAACTGACTCGTGGATGCCAGCCCGCCGCGAGGTCAGGTCAGAAGTCGGTCGATCAGCGCATCCGTCTCAGGCCGGATGACCTCGCCGGTAGCCACCAGCAGGAATGCTGCGCTCACCTGCTCCACCGGAACCGCTGCAAGCTGGGCCCACGCGAGCCGGTAGAGGGCCAGCTGCATCGGATCGGTTCCGTAGCCCGATCCTGTCTTCCAGTCGACCACCTCGAACCTCGCACCCGAGATCGAGTCATCGTCGGCGTGCTCATGCTCGGAGAACACCGCATCGATTCGGCCGTTCACGACCCGCCCGTGCACCAGCAGCGAGAAGGGCACCTCAATGCCCACCGGAGTGCGATTGACATAGGCACTCCGTTCGAAGGCCTCCTTGAGCTCGGCCAGGTCAGCATCCGAGGAGATGTGCGAGTCCGCCGCACCCGGGAGATCGTCCGGGTCAAGCAGCGACTGCTGCCCGTAGCGAGCCTCGACCCACGCGTGGAACTGGGTGCCTCGGCGAGCGGCCTCGCTGGGGCGGGAGGGAATCGGTCGAGCGATGTCGCGGGCGGTGGCCTGCGGGTCTGCCAGTGCCCTCATGAGGGTGCTCACGGAAACCGAGCGAGGAAGACGCACCACTCGATCCTCGCTGCGACGAGTGCGCTCCTCCTCCAGCAGAGCACTCAATTGATCGTCCCATTCGGCGATCTGCGCCTGGGCGGGGCCGATCCGCGAGGGATCGCCCGCTGCACTCTCGTCGAAGAGGACCGTCTGCACGACGGCCGCCATGCGTTCGGCGACCTGTCGCAGGGACCGTCGGTAGTCGTCGTCGGCCACCGCCGGCCATGCGCGCGGGATGCGGGATCGATCGAGCTGAGGGTTCCGATCGTCGTCTCCAGGCTCGGGGGCCCAGTGCGCCACTTCGCCGGCTCCGTCGACACAGGCCTCGTGAACGGTGGTCAAGAACCGCGAAGGCCCTCGCAGGGTCTTCTGGAACGGCCCCCACCAGTGTCCCGAGACGGCCAGCCCGCGCTCTGCTCGCGTGAAGGCCACGTAGGCGAGCCGATCGTTCTCCAGGTCTCCCATGAATCGCAGATCGTCGAGGTAGGCATCGTGATGCTTGGCTCGCGGCGCTTCGTCTGCCCGCGGAAATCCCGAGAGCGCTGGGGTGGTGTCCGGGCGTAGCGGCCACGGCACGACCTTGGGGCTGGTTGTCCACTGCGGCCTTCCTCGGCCGCCGGGAAAGGAGTTCTCCGAGACGAAGGGGACGAAGACGTAAGGGAACTCCAGGCCCTTCGCCTTGTGAACGGTCAGCAGTGACACGGCATCCGCACCAGGCGCGACCTCGAAGTCGAGGTCGACCTCGAACCGCTCGGCATCCTGCAACCGGGAGAGAAAGGCGCCCAGGCCGATGCGTCCGTCCACGTCGTTGAACTGCACGGACAGATCGACGAGGGCGTGCAGGGCATGGAGTTGATGATCGGCCTGATCGGACCCCCGCAACGCGGCCTCCACCTCGATGCCCGAGGCGCGCATCACCCGGAGGATGAAGTCCGGCAGCGGATCGCCCGCATGACGGCGCAAGGAGGCGATCTCATCGGCCATCTCGCGGAATCGTTGCGCCGCCGCCGGCGAGTATGACGTCAGGTCGCCAAGATCCATCAGGGCCTCGGTCAAGGACACCGCCTCGACGATGTCGGTGCCCGCCACCGCCTCGTCCAAGGCCTGTGCCAGATCCGCATGCTCCCCTCGGGAACGTCCGCCTGCCAGCTCCGCGGCGCGCGCACCGAGCGCCGCCAGATCTCGCGCACCGATTGCCCATCGCGGGCCCGCCGCCAGTCGCACGAAGGCCGGATTGGCGCAGGGATCATGGATCACCTCGAGCATGGACCGCACATCGATCACGGCGGGCTGGGACAGCAGCGCGGCCGAACCCGCGAGCTGCGTGGGCACTCCCTGCCGCCGAAGTGCTGCTTCGACCGCGACGAGGTCGCGCGAGGTCGCCGCCAGTACGGCGATGTCCTGCCAGGGCACGCGCCCCGACGCATGCGTTCTCTGGATCTCGTGGACGACCCAGTCGACCTCATCGGCATACGTCTCGAACAGTGCACAGGTGACCGCACCCGGACCCTTGCCGTTGTCTCCCGCACTCAGCGGCTCGACACCACGATGCACCGAGCGAAGACGCTCGGACACTCGATTCGCGACATCGAGAACAGTCGGACCCGAGCGCCGGTTCAGCGAGAGCGCATGTCGATCTGCCTCCACCGCGCCGTCAAGATCCTCCCGCAGCGGAAAGTGCCTCGGGAAGCTCTCGATGTTGTCCACGCTGGCCCCACGCCAACCGTAGATCGCCTGACACGGATCGCCGACAGCCAGGACGGGATGTCCACCCCCGAAGATGCGCTGGAGCAGTTCGCGCTGGGCAATCGATGTGTCCTGATACTCGTCGAGCAGAACCGTCGCGTATCGAGTTCGGAGTTCCGCGACCACCTCCGGGAAGCGTGCGACGATCTGCCCCGCAAGTCGAATCTGGTCAGCGAAGTCGATGACCTCTCGCACGGCCTTCTCGGCTCGCCACTCGTCCACCAGATCTGCCATCACGGATCTGCTGGTGGATGTCGCGAGCATGTCTCGTCCGATCACCTGCAGGCCACCGTCTTGCTCATGGCCCCGGAGCCACTCCACAAGGTCGTGATCGAAGGTGCGCAGTTGTGCCGGGTCGATGGCGAGCTCGGTGAGCTCGTCATCGAGGTGCAGGAGGTCCGATGTCACGGCCACCGGCCCGCGTCCGATGGCCGACAGCGGTGCGGACGAGCGACACACGAATCTGTAGGCAAGCTGGCGCCGGGCCTCGTCCGTGAGCACCAGTGCATCCGGCTCCCGGCCGATCCTGATGCCGTGCTCGCTGAGGATGCGGGCGGCGAAGGCGTGATAGGTCAGCACCTCAGGTTCGCCGATCGGCTCCCCCGAGTCATCCACGCCAAAGATGACGTCGGCCTCGATCAAACGATCCACGGCACCGCGCATGGAGGTAAGCAGCTGCCCCGCGGCCTTCGTTGTGAACGTCAGTCCGAGGACCTCGTCTGGTCGCACGTGCTCGCTGGCCACCAGCCAGGCCACGCGCGCAGACATGGACGTGGTCTTGCCTGAGCCCGCACCCGCGACGATCACCGCCGGCGACATCGATCGCGAGACGACTCCCCACTGCTCGTCCGTGAGGGTGAGCCCCAGCGCGGAGTCCAAATCCGCACGAGAGATGTCGGTCATGGAATCACCTGCTCGCCCTCGGGCTGCGCCGGGCAGGTGGTCGCATAGGAGCAGTACTGGCAGGCGCTGCCGACGGTCGCCACGACGGTGTCCGAGCGGAGCACCTCGGCGGCCGCACCGAGCCGCTGCTCGACCCACGTCGGCTCGTCAGGCGGAACGGGCTCCTGGAACTGGACCTTGGCCTCCGTGGATCCTCGACCGGCATCGAGCCGGAGCTGCACCAGGGCCGCCCCACCAACCGGTCGCGGAGTGTCGGGGAGTGACTCGGACAAGGACGGATCAGAGGCTGCTCCCCGCTCGAGCAGGAGTTGATACACGCCGAGCTGGCCATGCTCGGGAATCTGCTTTCCCGACGCCGCCGAACGCATGTTCTTGAGGTCGATGGCGACGAGGCGACCGTCATCGTCGCGCTCGATGCGGTCGACGAACCCACTCAGGGCCACCCGATCCGTCTCGCCCGAGGGGGTAGTCACCACGATCTGAGCCCGCAGCCCCGTCTCCGTGTCGACCAGTTCGCGCTCGGCCTTCTGGTGATACCTCAGGAATCGGTCCAGCGCGGCCGTGGCCTCCGCCCGCTCCGCCGCCGACTGCCAACGGGCTTCGAATCGGAGCGCGGGCCACACCCGATCGACCTCGGCATCCATGGCGGCCAACTCCGGGGCCACCTCCCCCTTCGCGACGAAGTCCGCCACCGCATGGACGATGCTGCCGAAGCTGGTGGCTGTTCCGCGAGGGGTTTCCGCGTGCACCTCCTGCTTCAGGAACCACGTGAGAGGGCATTCGACAACGGTGTCGAGCATGCTGCCGGAAATGGACACGGGCTCGGACGGATCCCGGAGCGGACGGTCGTTCACCGTGACGTCGCGCATGCCCCACCAGGTGGCCGGATCAGCGAGGGGGACCAGTGGCCGACCCTGCTCGTCACGCTCGGCGGCCATCGCTGCGAGGCGCGCGACGGCAGCGTCGCGCAGGGCCTGCGATGCCCTCGCATCCATGGCCACGGATCGAAGTTCAGCAACCAAGCCGTCCAGCGAGGACGGATGCACGGGCCTCGAGGTGGCCATCGCCTCGATGTCGTGGCCGAGGTGCAGCGCGAGGTCGCGAAACAGCCTGCTCGGCTGGTCACCGGCGTCGTCCGGCTCGGCGACGGCGCTCACATGTAGACGGTGCCGCGCGCGCGTGCAGGCGACGAAGAGGAGCCGACGCTCCTCCTCCAGCAGGTCAGCAGGTCGTGGACCGGTGCCGATCCCCTGCGTCGACAGCTCCTCCGCACGCAGGGTCGATCCCCGAGCCCGCAGATCTGGCCATCGGCCTTCCTGCACTCCGACGACCCAGACGTCATCCCACTCCAGCCCCTTGGCTCGATGGGCGGTGAGCAGCCGCACAGCGTCGGCGCGGGCACCCCGGTCGGCCACAGATTCCGCGGGCAACTGCTGATCGGCAAGGGTCTCGATGAACGTTCGCACGCCGAGGAATCCCGGATAGCGCCCCGCGAGGCGCGCGGCCGTGTCGAACAGCGCCATCACGGCATCCAGATCGTGATCGGCCGCGGCGCTGCCGGCCAGTGCCGCGGCACGCAGGCGCTCGGGCCACCCGTGCGGATTGCTCGCGCCGGACCAGAGGGTCCAGAGCACCTCCTGCGGATCCGCGCCGGCCTCGATCTGTCCGCGCGCCTCGGCGAGCATGCCCGCCAGCCGCCGAATGGCGACCGTCGCCTCGTCGTCCGGTGGCAGCGCCACCGCCCCCGCCGGACGGCCAAGAAGGGATCCAAGGACGTACTCATGGATCAGATCCGCCGAGGGCGGGGCGGCATAGCCCGACTGGCGCGAACCGTCGCGCAGTGCTCGTCCGAGGCGGCGGAGATCGCTGGGCGTCAGACCGACGATCGGACCCGACAGCACGTCCAGGACCTGGGTCGGCGACGCCGTCGGAGGACTGGCAGCCAGGCTGAGAACGGCGAGCAGTGTCGCCACGGCTGGCTCGTTCTTCAGGGGGATCTCGTCTGCTGCGACGACGGCCGGTATCCCCGCGGCGCGCAGGGCGCGGTGGATGGGCGGGATGTCGGCGCTCGAGCGCACGAGGACCGCCATCTGCGTCCAGGGCACCGACCTGCGCACGTGGGCCTGCCGAATCTCCCGAGCCACATGCGCGGCCTGCGAACCGCGATCGGGGAAGGTGCGCAGGGTGATGAGGTCGTCGATGGCGGGATCCGCGACCTCGGCGCACGCGGGCTGGCGATGTCGCAGCAGGAGATCCGGCGGCAGTCCGACCGGAAGGCGAGTGCCCAGAACAGATCCGGCGGCAGCACGGATGCGTGGGCCGAATCGCCTGGCCGTGCGCAGGACGATGATCGGTGCCGGTTCATTGGCTGCCGTCCGAAAGGTCTGCGGAAACCTGAGCAGCCCGTGCATGTCCGCGCCGCGAAAGCCGTAGATGGCCTGGTCGGGATCACCCACGGCGACGACGCAGGTGTCCGGTCCCACCAGCGCGCGCAGGAGCGCGACCTGCAGAGGATCGGTGTCCTGGTACTCATCCACGTAGATGGCGCGGTACCGCGACCTGAGCCTGCTCTGCACCTGAGGGTCCTGGGCCCGGACAACTGCCTGGAGGACGAGCTCGCTGTAGTCGAGGACGTTCTCGAGTGCCATGACCTCCTGCTCCTGCTGGACCAGCTGCCCGACGGCCACCCAGGCCGGCCGATTCTCCGCACGGCCGATGCGTCGGAGGGCTGGCCCGTCGAGACCGAGTTCGCGCGCCCGAACGAGGACGGCGCGCACTTCATTGGCCAGGCCGAGGGTCGGCAGTGCCCCGGTGAGGTCCTCCGGCCAGTCCACCGATCCATCGACGACGGCCCCGCGGAGCAACTCACGAATCCGCACGTCCTCTTCAGCACCAGACATCAGGCGTGGTGGATTCGTGTACTCCTCGGGTGTCGCCGTCTGCTGCAACAGGCCGAAGGCGAAGGAGTGGAAGGTAGCGATGGTCGGGATCAGCCCGCCCCCCACGCGAGCAGTGACACGGTCACGCAGTTCCAGGGCCGCGCGGCGGCCGAAGGTGAGCGCGAGGATCGCATCGGCCGGCAGGTGGTCCTCCGGATCGCTCAGCCGAGCGGCGATGGCCTCCACGATGGTGGTGGTCTTGCCCGTGCCCGGGCCAGCCAGCACGAGGAGCGGCCCCCGGCGATGCGCCACGACCGCGGCCTGCTCGGCGTCAAGATCGGGGACGGACGGCGCCGGCTCTGCGTCGACCTCCAAGCGCCAGCCCATGAGGCATGGATACCACCCGGGTGCGACACCCGTGGCTCGGAGTCTGGGACCATCGGGTCTGTGAGTCCCGAGGCCCCCACCCCCAGCTCTGCTGAGGACGAGGATCTCCAGTCCCCTGTGCCCCCGGTGACGTCCGAGCCGCACACGGCCGTGATCGAGGATCCCCGGATTCCCCGGCGCGTGCGCCGCCCGCTTGACCTCGCCCGGTTCGTGCTCGCCGTCGCCATCACGGCCGGCATCATCCTGCTGGCCTACTTCGCCACCGATACCGCCGCCGGCCTGGACAGCGACCTGGAGACCGGGGCCTCGCTGCTTCCGTCCCTCGTCGTGCTCGTCCTCAACATCATCGGGGGCCTGGGCACGCTCGGACTTCCGATCGCTGTCGCGGTCGCCATGGTCCTGCGCCGACGCGTGCGTCAGCTGTTCGACGCGCTCGTCGCCCTGTTCCTGGGAATCGTGGTTCTCACCGCCGTCTCCTGGGGCATCTCCGCACTGGACGTGCCGGCCCTGCTCGTCGCGCTGGCGGGTTCGACGAGCGCCTCGGCCGCCACCACCACCCCGATTCTCGGCGGTCTGGTGGCCTTCCTGACCGTCGCCCGGACCATGGGTCGGCGCCCGTGGAACGTGCTGACCGTCGTTGTCATCGGCTCGCTGATCATCGTCAGCCTGCTCAGCGGAGGCATCACCTTCGCGGGCGTCGGCATCTCACTGACCACCGGATGGGCCGTGGGCCTCATGACCCGCTACGCCGCGGGCACCCCCACGACCCGGCCCAGCGGCCTGGAGGTGGCCGCTGCGCTGGACCGCGGCGGCTTCCCCATCACTGTCCTGCAGGCGCTGGAGTCCACCAGCCGTGGGCGCCGCTACCTCGCCACGTCTCGCGCTGGGGGGCAGTTCCTCGTCACCGTTCTCGACCGAGACCTCGAGGGCGCTGGCCTGGCCAATGCCATCTGGACGAGCCTGCGTCTGCGCGACGATTCGCGTACCGGGGCCTTCAACATGCGCCGATCCCTGGATCACTCGGCGCTGGTGTCCTATGCCGCACAGGCCGCCGGCGCTCCTGTCCCCCGGTTGCTGCTGTCATCCGAGGTCGGACCGGACTCCGTCCTCATGGCGCATGAGTACATCCTCGGCACCCGCTTCAGCGAGCTGGAGGAGGTCACCGATGAGGATCTCGTCGGCGCCTGGCGCGCGCTGCGCACCCTGCACGAGAGCCAGATCACGCATCGATCGCTGTCACCCGAGCACCTGATCCGGTCTGAGGACGGCTCCGTGTGGCTGATCGGCGGCGAGACGGGAGCGATCGCCGCCGGTGACCTCGCCCAGCGCATCGACACCGCGGAACTGCTCACGACACTCGCCCTCCTCACCGATGTGACGCGGGCGGTCGCCACCGGCCGGACTGTGCTCGGAACAGAGGGGCTCGCGCACTGCCTGCCTGCGCTTCAGCCGGTCGCCCTGTCACCGGCCACGCGTCGAACCATCCGCAAGCGCAAGGACGTCCTTGTCGCCCTCCGCGACGCCCTGGCGGAGATCCGGCCCGGCGCTAACGACGAGCAGATCAACTTCGAACGGTTCCGACCACGCACGCTGATCATGATCATCGTCGGCACGATCGCCGGCTACGTGCTCATCTCGCAGCTCGCGCAGGTGGACCTCGTCGGCCTGCTCCGCACCGCCGACTGGGCCTGGATGGCCGCCGCTTTCGCCTTCGCGATCATCACCTACTTCGGTGCCGCCTGGTCACTGTCGGGATTCGTTCCTGAGCGACTCCCCCTGCACCGCACGATCATGGCCCAGATCGCCGGTGACTTCGCGACACTCGTCTCGCCACCGACGCTCGGCGCGATCGCCATCAACGTGCGGTTCCTGCAGAAGGCAGGACTCCACCCAGCCCTCGCCGGAGCAAGCGTCGGGGTGTCACAGGTCATGGCCTTCGTCTTCCACATCCTGCTGCTCCTCGGCTTCGGCATTGCCGCGGGCACTCAGACGGATCTGACCTTCGACCCGCCACGCATCGCCGTGGTGATCGTGGTCGCGGTGCTGATCTTGATCCTGGCGCTGCTGGCCGTCCCCGCAGTGCGGCGCCTGATCGCCAAGCGCGTCGGTCCCCTCCTGAAGGAGGTCGGACCCCGACTCGTGACCGTCGCCCAGCGACCCCTGAAGCTGCTGGAGGGCATCGGCGGCATCCTGCTGCTGAACCTTGCCTACATCGGCGTCCTCTACTCGTGTGTCCTAGCGTTCGACGGCAGCATGAGCATCGCCGTTGTCGGCGTCGTCTATCTCGCCGGCGCAACGATCGGCCAGGCCGCGCCGACTCCCGGTGGCCTGGGTGCGGTCGAGGCCGCCCTCGCAGCGGGCCTCACAGCCGGTGGCCTCGATGCCGGCCTCGCCGTCTCGGCCGTGCTGCTCTACCGTCTGATCACGTTCTGGATCCCGACGATCCCCGGCTACTGGGCCTTCAACTGGCTGACCAAGAAGGGCGCACTGTGAGCGAGAACCCGCGACATGTCCAACTGACCTTTCCCCCGGGCCCTGCGACGGACCCGGTGATCTACGAGATCGTCACGCGGTTCGGCGTCGTCCCGAACATCCGACGCGCCCTCATTCAGGATCACAGCGGCTGGATGGTCTGCGACCTCGGCGGGGATCCCTCAGCAGTCGAGCAGGCCATCGCGTGGATGGAGTCGATCGGGGTAGTCGTGTCGAACCCCGATGGGGACATCGTCGCCGGCTGACGTCGTTTGCGAGCGGGGCGCGGCCTGTCGTTGACATGCGCGCACCCTCGGTCTGCGCCACACTGGCGCCATGAGCGAAGTGAAGATCATCCCGACCACCGACGGCCCTCTCGAAGTCGATGGGGACGTGCGCATCGTCGCCCCTGACGGCACCGTGATTCGCGAGACCTCGAAGGCCTACCTGTGCCGCTGCGGGCATTCCAAGAGCAAGCCGTTCTGCGACGGCAGTCACAAGCGCGAAGGCTGGACCGAGGCGAGCGAGTAGACCCTTGCTGCGTCACTAGGTGGGCTCCTCGAGGCCGGACGACCCCACCGACTGACGCAGCAACGAGCATGACAGGAGCCCCGCCCGAAGGCGGGGCTCCGTCGTGTGGTGCTACTGCCTGCGAACCAGGAGGCGGGTTCCCGCCGCTCCGATTCCGATCAGACTGGCCACCAGGAGAGCCATCGCTCCCATGGGTGCGCCTTGCTGGCTTGAGCCGTCACCTGCGGGCACTGCAGCAGGCACCTTGACCGTGGCCGGCAGCGGTACCGAGACAACCTCGGGCTCCTCCGGCTCCTCGACCGTGGCCGGCAGCGGAACCGCGACCTGCTCAGGCTCGGTCGGTGTGACCGGCTCTTCAACCGTCTCCACGATCGTGGCTGGCAGCACCGGTGCGACCGTTGTCGGCGTCGGCGGAGTTGTCGGCGGGGTCGTCGGCGGGGTCGTGGGCGCCTGGCAGGCACCCGACGTGTAGTCCGGGTACTGCGCAAGCTGCGCCGCACGATCTGCCGCAGCCGCGACCTCAGCAGCAGCCAGCGCCGCTGCATCCGCAGCCTCCTGCGACACCTCACTCGTCTCCGTCACAAGCCCAGACGTGTACTCCACCGTCTGCGTCACGTCATCAACCGTGCAGATCGTCACCGAATCCGACACCGTCGCCTCACCCGTGAACACCGTCGGCGCCTGGCAGGCACCCGACGTGTAGTCCGGGTACTGCGCAAGCTGCGCCGCAAGATCTGCCGCAGCCGCGACCTCAGCAGCAGCCAGCGCCGCTGCATCCGCAGCCTCCTGCGACACCTCACTCGTCTCCGTCACAAGCCCAGACGTGTACTCCACCGTCTGCGTCACGTCATCAACCGT
>Ga0255769_10000030_pt1 | contig 145281 bp, 105 predicted proteins | sample 041ome_9_FD_179637 | JGI IMG/M metagenome (GOLD analysis project Ga0255769, IMG submission 179637) | Coastal salt marsh microbial communities from the Groves Creek Marsh, Skidaway Island, Georgia - 041413US metaG (version 2) | ecosystem: Environmental > Aquatic > Marine > Intertidal zone >...
AATTCTGAAAATTCGTTTCGACTTTTTTTGAGAAGTTGACAACAATATATATTATCAAAGAACTTAAAGAAACATACTACATTTCCAATAAATTTCATTTATAGAGAACTGATAAATGAAATGTTACACCACTTATGGTTTAACGTGAACTTCTTTTACTATATGTTTCATTATTTTCGTTAAATACATTGAATCTTTGTTGCTATCGGATCCACCAAGGGCTTCTGTGGCTATTTTCAGATATTTATTATTGTCCGGTGTATCACATTGTAGAGAACCTGGATGGTCCTTTTGCCAGTCCTGTAAATTGTAATAATTCTTTGTTTCGACGTTTTTTATTAGCTTTTTCAAGTGTTGTTTATCTTCACTGTCTCGTTCCCATTCATTTCCTTGTTTAAAGTAGAGAACCTCCCGTTTCAGATCCGTACAATGTAAGGGTCTTTTGTAAATATCCATGTTACCTATTGTCGTATTGAAAATGTCAATCATGCCATTCAAATACCCTACATCGCCCATATGTTCCAGTTCCTTAGAACCTATTGCAAGGTTCTCCATAAAAGATTGAATAGACATTGCATCCTTACATTGAGTATTAAGAAAGAAATTTAAATTGAACTTGTTATTGTTTGTAGTATTATGTGTTGTATTGTTGGTAACATTCGACATTTTCGATATTTGTTGAGTTAATTTTTCTATTTCTCTTTTATGTTCCTTTTGTTGTTCCAATAACAGCATCTTGAAATCATTGTTTTCAACAAGTAGGTCATCTACACTCGTAGTATGCTGTGGCGAGTTTTTTATGTTATTACACGTCTTTTTATGCTTTGACAGTCCAGATTGATGCTTGTATGTCTTTCCACAACTGCAGGCAAAATTTCCAGTTATCCATTTTTTATCCATTTTTATCCGTTTATGTTTTGCAGTCAATAAGTGTTTATCAAAATCACTCTTTTTACTGCATTTATAATTGCATTTTTCACAAAAAAAAACGGCGGCGACTTTTGGCGACTTTTTGTTATCCATTTTCCTAAAATATCGCCACATATTTTTATTGATTTTTGAACTCAAAAATATTTTTTATGCAGTCATTATTTTTTTTGAAAAAACCCATTTAAAGCATCTCACTGCATAAGGAAAAAACTGATTTTCTTCCAAAAAAACTATTTCCAATATTTCACTTTTGGACATTTTAAAAATGTCCAATTCTGAAAATTCGTTTCGACTTTTTTTGAGAAGTTGACAACAATATATATTATCAAAGAACTTAAAGAAACATACTACATTTCCAATAAATTTCATTTATAGAGAACTGATAAATGAAATGTTACTCCATTTATGGTTTAACATGAACTTCTTTTACTATATGTTTCATTATTTTCGTTAAATACATTGAATCTTTGTTGCTATCGGCTCCGCCAAGGGCTTCTGTGGCTATTTTCATATAATGTTGACTATCTGTTGAATCACATTGTAGAGAACCTGGATGGTCCTTTTGCCATTCCTGTAAATTGTTATAATTCTTTGATTCGACGTTTTTTATTAGCTGTTTCAAGTGTTGTTTATCCTGACTATCTCGTTCCCATTCATTTCCTTGTTTAAAATAGAGAACCTCCCGTTTCAGATCCGTACAATGTAAGGGTCTTTTATATACATCCATGTTTCCAATAGTGTTATTGAAAATATCTATCATACCATTTAAATAACCTACATCTCCCATATGTTCCAGTTCCTTACAACCTAATTTAAGGTTCTCCATAAAGGATTGAATAGACATTGCATCCTTACATTGGGTATTCAAAAAGAAATTAAGATTGAACTTGTTATTATTATTGTTTGTCGTATTGTTATTGTTTGTTACTGTTGATATTTTCGATATTTGATGGGTCAACTTTTCGATTTCTTTCTTGTGTTCTTCGTCACGTTTTCTTTGCTCTTCGATTTCTTTCTTGTGTTCTTCATCTCTTTTTCTTTGTTCTTCATCACGATTTATAATGAGTTTATGCAGTTGTTCATTTTGTTTCATCAAATTATTTACAATATTATCCTGTGCTATCAGATTATTTTTGTTTTCGTTATTATGTATGAAATTACATTTTTTTTTATGTTTCCATAATCCAGTTCGATCCTTATATTTCTTACCACATTCACACATTATAGTATTAAGGAGTTTTTTGTTTCCATTTGTTGAAAATTTGTGTTTTGCAGTCAATAAGTGTTTGTCAAAATCACTCTTTTTACTGCATATATAATTGCATTTTTCACAAAAAAATTTAGTGGCGACTTTTGGCGACTTTTTTGTTGCCAATGTTGCCATTCTCCTAAATATTGTTGACAAAAAATAAGAATAAATAACATACAATGAAAAAATATTATGCAAACAAATATTTCAGTACAATAACATAATAACTGCATTTCACTGCATAAGACAAAAACAGAATTTCCCCCCAAAAAAACTATTTCCAATATTTCACTTTTGGACATTTTTAAAAATGTCCAATTCTGAAAATTCGTTTCGACTTTTTTTGAGAAGTTGACAACAATATATATATTCAAAGAACTTAAAGAAACATACTTTATTTTTCCAAGAAATATATTTATGTAACCAATATAAATACATAAATGCAGTTAATATATATTATAATGAGTGAGTTTGAGGGTAAGAAGTCGCATATTAGTTTGGTTGTGTGTGGGCACGTCGATGCCGGAAAATCGACAACAACAGGTCATTTGATTTTTAAATTGGGTGGTATTTCGGAGCGTGATATGCAGAAGTTGCAAGCAGAGGCAGATCAGCAGGGAAAAAGTTCGTTTGCATTTGCTTATTTTATGGACAAAGACAAGGCAGAGCGTGAGCGTGGTGTGACGATTAACTGTACTACAAAGGAGTTTTATACAGATAGTTATCATTATACTATTGTAGATGCACCCGGTCACAGAGATTATGTGAAGAACATGATTACTGGTGCAGGATGTGCTGATGTAGCATTGCTCTTGGTACCCGCCGAAGCTGGTGGTTTCGAGACAGCAGTGGCTCGTGGTGATCATTCTACTGGTGAAGTCCAGGGTCAAACCCGTCAGCACGCGCGTTTGTTGGGACTATTGGGAATTGAGAAACTGATTGTGGGTGTAAATAAGATGGATTCGTGTGATTGGTCTGAGCAGCGTTTTAATGAAATCAAGGAGGAAATGACCAAAATGATTCAGCAAGCTGGTTTTAAACCTAAGCAAGTGCCATTTATCCCTTATAGCGGGTTTGCCGGAGAGAATTTGGTAGCACCTACGGATAAAATGCCCTGGTATAAGGGTTGGAAGGCAAATGTTTCAAAAGACGAAGTAGTAGAAGGAGTAACACTGTATGATGCCTTGGAGAAAATGGCTCGTCCTCCCAAGCGTTTTCCAGATAAGCCATTGCGTATTCCCATTAATGGAATCTATAAGATTAAGGGAGTGGGTGACGTGATTACAGGTCGTATTGAGCAGGGAACGCTGAATTCGGGTGACATTGTGCGTGTAGCCCCTCGTGGATTGCAGAATTTGAAGGTATTTAGTATTGAAATGCATCATAAGACGTGGCCCAACGCAGTACCGGGTGATAATGTAGGTATGAATATTAAGGGATTGGATAAGGCAAATATGCCCAAGGTGGGTGATGTTATTTCCATTCAAAAAGAAGAATTGATGGCTGTTGAAAGTTTTGTTTGCCAAGTGGCTGTTCAGGAGCATCCTGGTCAGTTGAAACCCGGATTTTCACCTTGTGTTCATGTGCGTACAGCAAAATCCGCGTGTAAAATGACGAAGATTAACTGGAAGATGGGTAAGAAAACGGGTAATGAGAAGTTGGAAGACCCTCAATTTTTGGAGCGTGGAGAAACGGCCGAAATCGTATTTGAGCCACAGCAGCCGATTTATTTGGAAGATTTTGATTCTTGCCAGGGATTGGGACGTATTGCTGTAATGGATTCTAATCAATTGGTAATGTTGGGTAAGGCAATCAAGGTGACTTACAAGCCATATAAGCGTTAATATAAAAGATGAAAAATTGAATTAAATAGAAAATATATATTTTATTTAATAAAGATGATGACGGTGGCAAAAGAATTGTTTAAATTTATCAAGAAACACGAATCACACAAGGCGGTATATGATTTTATAAATCCTATATTGACTGATGTGTCTTTGCGTGATGGTATTCAGGCATTAGATGCAAATAGTATGCCTACACAAAAGAAAATAGATATGTTTCACGAAATATTGAAATTTGGTGGGATTAAAAACATAGAAATGGGGTCATTGGTATCGCATAAGCATTATCCAATAATGAAAGATGTACAAACAATTCACAATTATGCCACACAATATTTGGATAATCGAGAACCAACGCCTGAAATGATGTTGGCATCAGAAAGTAATGCAGTTGAAACCCCGGATTTGTATGTATTGGTTCCAAATAAAGAAAAGTTGATAAATGGAATGAAAGCGAATATTATGAATTTTTCGTTTATTACATCAGTATCAAACAGCTTTCAAAAGAAAAATACAAATAAAACATTGAATGAAAACAACATTGAACTAATAAATATGATGGAATTTTTGAAACACGCTAAATATCCGTGTCCATATAAGACCAAATTATACATATCTTGTGTTGATCATTGTCCGATTGAGGGAAAAATCAATAATGATGCGATTGTGGAAGAAATCATAATCCACTCATTTTATGAGTATAATGAAATATGCTTGTCAGATACGTGTGGAAAGTTAACATATGAAAACTATAAAAATATAGTAGACCAATGTCTAGATGAATTTAATTTAAATCCGGACTGTTTGTCAGTACATTTGCACGTAAATGGTGGAAATTTGTTGAATGTAGAAAATATTATTCGCTATTCATTAAATAGAAAAATTCATCGTTTTGATATATCTATGCTTAATAGTGGTGGGTGTACAATGACAATCCAAAATAATGAACTAAATCGCAATCTAGATTATGACTTGTTTTTCAGTATATTGTATAAATACGTAGATGAAAGCGTACAAAAATTGGAAAAAATGGGCAAATAAGAAAAAATTGATTATGATTTATATGTTTTTTTACAAACATATAAATATGTTTACGCGTTCAAAAACCAAACCGATTTATGAAGTAAATATCGATTTTGATGAAGCTCATGAAGAATGGATGAAAAATAAAACACAATTGGCTAACTGCACATACAAATATATTTGTGGAAAACCAACAAAGCGCGGGGGGCGTTGTTTAAAAGACCCTTCGTGTAAACTAAAACATAAAATTGATTTATCTACTTCATATTAAGAAGTATTAATTAATAATGATGAAGTATTTATTGTATTTTGTAATGGTCGTTTCGTGTGTTGCATATACTATACAAAAACCCAAAGTAATTAAGTGTAGTAATGGGTTACCAAGTTACACCATACCTAACTGGGTATACACAAATGTATTTAAGCATAATAAAAAAGATCGTTACTATAAAAATTATGATATAAATGAGTGTAAAAGTTAAAATATTAACCTGTAATATAATATAAAAAAAAAATAACACTATAATTTATAATGGATTCTTCTAGCCCTGCCCCCGAACAGCCCCAATTTACCCCAATGGATATTTCTGTTGTGGACCAAAACAGTGCCCTTAATGCAATGGTAGCATTTTTAAATGTTGCCCAGCGTCGTGGTGCATTTTCAATGGACGAATCTGCCAAAGTATGGGAGGCCGTCAAATTTTTTATTGTCCCCAATGAGCCCGCCCCCGCTATGCCCACAGTAAGTGAGGAGGGTGAGCTAGAGAACACACTTGAGCCCGCTGCTGAATCCGCGGATGTATAAATCGTTGATAAATGATCAGCAATAATAGTGACAAAATAAATAATTATACTGTATTTATTTTGATAAGCATTTTTCTATAAATAATTCGTCATTTAAATGAGTGGTTTTCGTATATTTGCTCTGAATAAGTAAAATAATGATTTTGTTGTATATATCCATTGCGTCTTTCAATATGTAAAGTTCACCGGATTTTATATTGTATAGTTTGAAAATACGGTCTTCATTGTGAGTACATTTCCATAACCATGCATATACAACTAATTGTATCATATGGTCAAGTGACAGTTCATTTGTACATTTGAGTTCAATGACATTTTCAGTGGTCATTAAATCCACGCGTGCAGTAAATCGGAACTTAATATTGTCTGGTAAATGGGGTTCCAATATATTATCAATCATATGATGTTCTTCTTCTTGGGTTTGGTGTATAATATTATATTCGACTTGTGGGTCGTTTTCTTCACATTCTTTACCCATAAATTTATCTAACCGTTCTTTGCATTTTATAATGTCTTCTTCGTGTAACCATTTGCAATCATCATAATGAATCTGTTTTAATTTTGAATAAAGATTTTCATCCACGGCTTTGTAAACATTTGCAGCATACAGAAAATCTTCGATATTTTCCATATTTTCATTGACATTGTGAATAGATTCCCATAAATATTTGTTGGGTTTATCCATTTGACTGGCACGTAGCTGTATCATTGAATATAAAACGGGTTCATCAATGTTGTTCATACGTTTGTTTAAATCATCGTAATAAATGGCTGGAATGGCAATGCCATTTAAATCACTGACTTCTTCGTATAATCCACTCTTTGTTTTAACAATACTGGGTATGTCGATAATTTCTCCCTTTGCACTTTCTTGAATCATTATACTGTCTAAAAGAGGGGTAATTTTTTCCAAAACGTCTTCGTGTATGAATTTCAACAGTTCACTGGGAGTAATATTGTGAATAATGAGCAAATCATCCGGATTTGTAGAATCACTTATGTCTTTTTCGTAAAAAATGTTGCGAGGCATACCGAGGAAATCAATATAATCAGTGTCTTTCATTTCATTATGGTTTTTTTGTAAAAAGTCACATGGTCGGTCTGTATGATAATCGTCGGCTTCACACAAAAATAATTGACTACTAGCGCGTGTTGCCGCAACATATAATGTATTTGGACATACATTTGTGTCCATGTCTCGTCCATAAAACGTAAAATAATTGTTATCAAAACCTAAAACAAATACATATTTACGTTGTCGCCCTTTTACAGAGTGAAAAGTGGACAATCCGACTTTGCCAATAATAACACGTTCATCCATTTTATCCGTTTCAAAAAGGGGTACATAGCAAGGAATGTTATTAATAACAAGAGCGTTTTCCAATTTTTTCACACGTTGACCCTTTATAGAACCAGACAAAATGAAAATTTCATCGGGTGAAGCGCCTTCTGCAATGAGATTTAATATACGATTGATAATAATTTTTTCGATTTGAAATGATTGGCGGCGTATATAAGTGACTTTTGGTCCAGCACGACAAGAGAGCATCCGCTTTTCACCTAACATTGCATGGTTTACAAAATCACAAATTTGATCGGTGACGCGATAGGACATTTTGAGTGTTTTCTTTTCAAAAATGCGGGACTTTAATAGATGAAAATCTTCCCATAGAAAATGTCCCAATGTTAGAAAACGGGTATCTGCTCCTTTGAATTCATATAAACCCTGTTTATAATCCCCCAATATCATAATTTGTATTTTATTTTCATTATTACTTAGGAATTTTTTTACAAAACGATAATATAAAAGGGTCATATCCTGTGCTTCGTCAATAACTACAACATCGTAACTTGTGGAAATATTATTTAAACTCATATCTTGGTATACAACACGACGCATACCAGTGTCCGTATAGGCATTTGAGTCATAATAACCAACTGCTAAACTATGATATGTATGTACTTGTAGATTTTTCATTTGTAATTGTTTGACTTTATCGCGTATTTCATAACGCAGTGACGAGTTATATGTAAGTTGAATGAATTTAGTATTTGGCATTTGCATTGCTAAGCTCAAAATGGTGGTGGACTTTCCGGATCCAGCACACGCATCAACAATAACATTATGTCCGTTTTTAATAGTATCAATAATGCTTTGTTGCTCATCACTCGGTGTATTCATTATTGAGAGTTTTGACTATATAAAAATAACATAATACTTTTATATAGTTTATAATATTACAATAAGGTTATGACCAATAGAACCAACTAAATGTACAATGGTATGATAAAAATGACCCGTAATACCATTTACATTTACCAATATATCGGCAATTTTCGAATAATATAATACAATAGTGGCAATAAATGTCATAATTATGGTGTAAACATAAAACCAACTAACATTTTTAATGTAAAAACATTTGTATAAAAATACATAAAAACCATATAACACAATGGAATAAATAATGCCTTTATCAATAATACGTACACACTCATTTTGGGTAAAATGTAAAAATATGCTACTAATAAAGAGTGCAAAAAAGAGTGCAACATAAATGGGGGCATCATAATAATAAGATACAATAACATTTGTTAAAAATAAAAAGCTGCTCCAAAAACAAGGATTATTAAAACCATATAAATGTTTGTCTGTCATTTATATTATATATAGATTATAATATGAACAAGCCACCTCCTAGTGTAATCAAAATGCCGCCATCTCCTCCTTGGAGGAGAGACAAAATTAGACGTAAATACACAACCGAACAATCATCCAAGTATGTAGCACCAACTGAACAAAAACGACTTATTAAACAACGACCACGTAGTCGCAGTTTAAATGAATAATTTACATTTTGTTGCGAAAAGCGAGACCCAAGAAAACAAGCGCCAAAATACTAAAAACTAAACTACTATGACAATAAACTTGCATGGATCGATACATAATTAACCAATTTTTAATATCTTGTTCTTCTTTAATATGATTTAGCATATAATCCGTTTTGGGTGCCAAAATATAGTAAAAATAATTGGTAAAAAACGAAATGGCCGTAATTGTACAAATAATACTTAAATTAGAAAATTGTCTTGTTTGAGCTTGATAACTAATAAAAATACCACTTATAATGAGACCTAAAACGAAGCCAAAATAATAAATAGATAAACGTTCTTGTGCTAATGTTTCATATTTTTCTTGTAAATTTTTAGATAAAGATTGGGCATACGATTCTACAACTTTAGATTTATACACCATATTATTTGATATAATCATACTTACAATAAAAACAAATGATAAACCACAGCAAGATAAACAAACCATATAGATTATATGGACATAAAATTGATTGAACAAATATATAATGTTTTATATTATATATTTACGATGCAGATTTTCGTGAAAACTCTTACTGGTAAAACGATTACTTTGGATGTTGAAGCATCCGATACTATTGACAATGTTAAGCAAAAAATTAATGACAAGGAGGGAATTCCACCCGACCAACAAAGATTGATCTTCGCTGGTAAGCAATTAGAAGATGGTCGTACATTAAGTGACTACAACATACAGAAGGAAAGTACGCTCCATTTGGTGCTCCGATTAAGAGGGGGATATATTTAGGAGAAATACCAACAAATCATAAATAAAATAATATAAAGGTATATCGATATATATATTATATTATGGAGTGTTCTAAATGCAAAGAAGAAAAAGAATTAATGCCTAGAAGAAAGATATGTAGAATTTGTTATAACAAAGAAAAGGTTATACAACGACAAAATCGTATGCCAAATGAGCGAGAAGAAGAATGTCGAAAATGTTTTCAAATAAAAACTATTCCCAAAGGTAAAACTTGGTGTAAAGAATGTAAAAATGACTATGAAAAATTAAGAAAATCAAAATTTACTGAAACAAAAAAAAAAGAAGAAAAACAAAAAAGCCAAGAATATTATAAAAAAATTAAAGAAAATGTTAAAGAAATTGTTATTGATAATACTGAAACCAAAATATGTACTGTCTGCAATGAAGATAAAACATTAGATAAATTTTTTGTTGCAAAATGCAAAGGAACAATAAGGTCAGCGTGTAAAGAATGTTCATCCAAAGATAGAAAAGAATATTATCAAGCAAATAAAAAACAGATTAATAAACAAACTTCAGATTATAAAGTCGCACGATGTAAAGTAGACCCTGTATTTAAGTTAGAAAGAAATTTACGATGTCGTTTATGGCATGCTTTAAAAAATCAAAAGGCAGATAAAAAATACAGAACAAAGCAGCTAACAGGTTGTGAATTACCATTTTTAAAAGGTTATTTAGAAGCCAAATTCACGGAAGGGATGAGTTGGGAAAAAGTAGGAAAAGAGATTCATATAGATCATATAAAACCCTGTTGTAGTTTTGATTTAAAGGACGAAGAGGAACAAAAGAAATGTTTTCACTATACAAATTTACAGCCATTGTGGGCAAAAGATAATTTATCAAAGGGTGGAAAACATTAATTATTAAAAAATATAAAGATATATCAACACATACCAATATATTATGTATTTATACATTTTTTCTTTGATTGCTTTGTGTGCCGCGCGTGATTATATGGCCGTAGAAAAACTAGATGTTGAAAAATATATTGGAAAGTGGTATCAAGTATACGAAGACAATTTCGATAAGACATTTCAGCACGCCGGAAAATGTTCAACTGCGGATTATGGTATTATAAACAGTAACAATATATCGGTATATAATCGTCAGCTTACAATGGCAAATGAAGTGGATGATATTTCCGGATATGCGTATTATAAAGATGGAAATAGTGGGGGGTATTTAACAGTACAATTGGATGATTTGCCCGAAGCACCTTATTGGGTATTGGAACTCGGACCAATTGTAGATGGTTATTATGATTATTCCATTGTATCAGATAATTTGAAACTGTCATTGTTTGTACTAACTCGAGATGTAGACCGTTTTTACGAAAAATACGATACAGATGTTCTCCATTTTCTCGAAAATATGGGTTTTACGCGAAATATAAATAAACCCGAAACAATGGATCAAACAGAATGCAGTTATTAATTATATTTTTTATATCTATAAAAAATATATGTTTCAACACTTACATGAAGTAAATCAAACGTATGTACAACATATGTTTTTTTCGTTGAATTTTTCATCATTATTCTTAATGTCTTCCATTAAAGCATTTGTGCACTCATTTATACCATCGCTTTTCACAACAAGTACAACAGAATGTAGTGAATTTTTACAAGAAGCATTGCATGATCGTACTTATTTACAATGTCCAGAACCAATAAAATACAAATATCCATAAGATTCCCATTTATTTAAAAGGTCTTTAATGTTTTTAATAATAAAATCCTTGTTTAATGGAATATATGTTTCTTTTCGTTTTGTATAATCAGTCCATTTGGTTGCATTTGATTTAACACTTAATAATTCTTCTTCGACTTTATTCATGAGTTTCTTTTCTTTTAAAATTTTGCGATACATTTGAATCATAAGCATTTGTTTTTTTTTACGATCCCGTGGTATTTTATGACCAAAATACATAAGCAATGTATATGATTGACATAAAGTATCATTTTTGTTTGCATTCATATTTTGAATACCATTGTCAACACTACATATTTCCTTACCTGTATCTTTTTCTACTAATATATGATGAAATGAATCACTCTCAAAATCTTCATTGGCATCCTGTATTTCAAAATCATATTTATCATTTGGATATAATTCACTAATGATTTCACGAACGGTTTCGTCACCGAAAAATTGGTTAATATATGTATAATGTTTTTTGGAAAAAGTCATTAATTTAGTTTCCGTGCAATTAGACATTTTATTATATATAATATATGTATAATAAAATCATTTTATATGGTAAAAAGAAATCAATATGGAACATTTATTTTTGATGATTATCCCGAATTTATTCCTAATTTGAGTCCACAAGAAATATTTGCATTGGGAAGTTTCGGTGGAACGTATTGGCGTCCAATATATTCCAGTGTAACAAACAAAAATTATGAAAATATGCATAAAAAATATCCCAAATCGTGGTGGAAAGGACTACCAGATAATTGGCTTGTTAGTAAATGGGAGGATTACGATAAAACAATAAATAAATATGGTGTGCAAGTAGGAACAACATTAGAATTTTGGGAAGAAAAAAACTGGATAAATGAGCAAAATCCTTATGGATGGATGCACTGGTATTGTGATTTTTTCAGTGGAAAACGGGGTCCAGACGACGAACGTCAAGTCAAACGTTGGGTTCAAACTGCAGGTCCACGCAGTCGTTTTAGAAGAGCATTGATAAATTTAATAGCAAAAAAAGAAGCCAAATACAATGATTATAGTATTAGTCCCAAAATAAGACAAACGCTTCAACATTGGGGGTATGTGTTAACAAAAAAAGATAACAAGTAATAATTGGGAATGTAAACAATGGGATTTAAAGCATTTCAAGAAAATCGTCAGTGATTTCGTATATATTAGAAGGTGATGTAACAGCGTGAATAAAGTAAAAACTATAGCATTTATTATCAATACCGCGATAAAACATATGACATATGGATTTTGTTTGTCCATATTGTACAATTGTGTCGGGCGCAGAATATTCGCACAATTCGCGCAATATGATTTTTGCATCTTCTGCGTCATTGAAATTCAGTTTTGGAAACATTCCACTATTTATTTTACCCTTACTAATCATGCTTTTGATTTTGATTAACATATTATAGTATGAAAATGGGTTACATTGGTCACATATGGCATATCCTGTTCTTACACATTCTTCGGTACCGGGTATCGTGTTGCACTTATAGCACATAACATCATCGGGTGGACTCATTATAGTTTATTATATATTATTTGTAATTGGGGGGGGAAGTGGAATCAATTTTCTCGTTTTTTACTAGAATATATCGTCTTGATTGAAAATACCAAATAAATTAAAGCAGCACGAATCAGTGTCTTGAACGTGTGTATCGTAGTAATCTTTAGGTTCTACATATTTTCCATCATGATTGTACCATATTTTTGCATTTGCCAATTTTACCGGTTTACCATTATAATCACTGACAATAGCATGTTTTCCTCGCAATTCTATATCTTGACAACGACTTCGTGCAACCAACATTATATAAATATATAAAATGTCTTTAAATAATAATGATAATAGTTCTCGGTTTATTATTTTTGTTTTTACAAAACGTCAATTGTGATTGTCCATTAGTGGATACCCCAAATAATGATCGTAGAACAGACAATGAAACATTGAAAATTATGCAATATAATGTTGAATGGGCATTTTTAGAATATTATAAAGGGGCAGATTGCCCCGGAAATGGCTGCCCTTGGAAAACGGAAAATATGAGCTATGATCATTTGTTGCATGTGTCAAATATAATCAATAAATTCAATCCTGATATTGTAAATATTTGTGAAATAGAAGGTTGTAATGAATTAAATTACCTTATAAATCGTACAACGGAGAACTTTAAACCCTACTTAATACAAGGTACAGACACATCTACCGGACAAAATGTGGGAATGCTTACTAAAATAGACCCATATACGGATTTAAAACGAAGTTCTCTAACATATGATTATCCTATTGAAGGTTCTCAATGTAATTATGATGGTTCGGGTTCAACAAGTGTAAGCAAGCACTTTATGACTACATTTAATTGGAAAAATATGAAAGTAGCATATATTTCGTTGCATTTAATTGCTTACCCGACGGATTCAGAACGTTGTGCAAAGCGTGAAGCACAGGCAAAAGTGGTTCAACAAATGATTGAAGATGCGATTAATCAAGGTTATGAAATATTTGTAATTGGTGATTTTAATGATTATGACCCTGATGTAATAGATGCAAACAATAGCGAACCCATTTCCAAGGTTCTCCGTATAATAAAAGGAGAAGAGTCATTTTATAATTTAACAAACGCATTGATAAATGTAAAACAGGATAACCGATATTCAAATTGGTGGGATAAAAACGGAAATTGTGTTTCTTCTCCCGATGAATTTGTGTTGTTGGACCACATATTAATGACGTCTGCATTATATGAGTCAATAAAATCAGTGAATTTATACCAACAATATGATATAAATTGTGACACATATGAATCTGATCATTATCCCGTTTTGTTAGAATTACAATAAAATAATAAATTCAATATATAAATGACAATTATATATTGTATAGTTGCTCTGATATTATTTTATATTTACTATTATTTTTTAGAAAGTGGAGAACCTGAACCTCCAAATAATGATGAATGCGCAAATATTTATGATGTAACGCCCAAATATCAGCAAATAGCGGTGATTGAAAGTGTGTTATCACACGATGAATGCGATGAAATAGTAAATACGGGTGTAAATTATGGAAATGTGTATAATTGGACAACACAGCGGCACGAGCATTATCCGACGACAGATAATCAAATGACGACTGAATGGCCTTGTTATAAATGGTTGGAGCAACGTGTATTTAAGGTTATATTTGAAAAATATAGAGAACTTTATGATGTAAATATAAATTTATTGGCCATTGAAGAAATGTTTTTGTCAAAATATAATGGAAATGATCCGAGTAAACAAAACAGTTTGGAAATACACACAGACGGAAATGAGTTTAGTTTTGTGTTGGCATTAAATGATAATTATGAAGGTGGTGGGACTTATTTTAAAGACATAAATAAGGTGGTAAAATTAAAAAAAGGGGATTGTGTGGTGTTTTGTGGACAGCAGGAACATGCTGGATTAAAAGTGACAAAAGGAATGCGCTATGTTGTTGCTGGATTTGTAGTATATGATAAATGTGAGCGCTATCGACAAGATTAATCGTAATATATTTTATTAAATTGTGGGTTGTATTCAATGCACATTTCATAATCTTTTAAACTGTAATAATTACTTTCAAATTCAAAGCATGCACTGCAATATCTGTTTGAAAACATTTTATGCAAACCATTGTCTGGAAAATTGCTGCATGTGCATCTAGGAGTAATATAATTATCTAATACAAAGCGTTCGTATAGTTCTTTTTTGTAAAATAAATGGTCAAAATATTCAGACAGTGCTTGTTTACTGTAGTCATTTGATACGTATTTTTGCATATGCATTTCAATACATTCAGGAACCTTGTGTTTGATGATTTCGATTGGAGTGCTCATTGTAAGTTACAAAATGTAAAATATGATTTTACATTCAATTTTTGGTTTTATTTCTTATGTTTTAGACATTTACTTAATTCTTTTTTAAGTTCGGTACAGTGAATATGTGGATAATATGACCCCGAAAACATATGTACAAATAAACACACTAAATATTCGTGTTTTAAATTTTTGCAATCTTTTTTTGTCATCATTTTATATATGGTTAAACATAATAAAAATTTTAAGTCAAAAAAGAAGCAAAGTTTAAAAAAGAAAGCTTTGCGTAAAACAAAGCGTAAAGGTGGTAAAAAAAGTAAAAAAGGAGGATTATTTGAAGGACGACTTTGTCAGTCGATGTCGGGTCTTGAATGGCTTGCAAAAGATGCATTAAATAATATTTTAGTTGCTTATTCAGGTCCTATCGACAAGAATATGGAGGATTATAATAATGAACATATAACATTCGGAAGGAACGGCAATGTTGTTATAAAAGAAAAGGTACGAAGTAGTCAATCTACAACTATGGGAGTTTCTACTAGTGGTATTAACTTTAATCCATTTATTTTCACCGGTGGAAAAGTAATTGGATTAGCAAACAATGCAGTACCTTTATTAGCATTTAACAAAGACGATATTAAGAAAGCATATACAGATGCAGTTAACTATTTACTTACTACGAGTGACAAAAATTTCCGTTTTTGTTATAATATAGCTTGTGCTCCGAAAAAATTCAGTTTTAGCGCGTTCAAAGGAATAAGACAAAATTACAATTGCGACAGTGATAATAGAAAAAGTATCCGTTTAACTATAAATGGTGTAATTTATGCTGAATTAGAAAAAAAATTTGATAATCTCCTTATGAAAATAAAAAACTATGATACCAAGACCAAAACAGTACTAACTAATAAACAAATAGAAGAAAAAGTTCAGCAAAAAGAAGCGGCCGATGAAGAAAAGAAAAAACTTAGAGAGGAAAATGTCAAAATCGAGAATAATAAAAGAATAATGAAAAATATAGATGATATACTAGACAATGGTAATATTCTGGTATATAAATCTGAAATTAACGAATTAGGTTGTACGAAACATTTAAATATAGATGGCAATAATTATGGATTGGATGAAAAAGAAGCTTCAAATCATGGATGGGATTTATATTACCAATATAAAGATTTAAATACAGGAAACGTTAAAACTTTTCTGTATACACCAGAACGAAGAATATATGTGTTGACAGGCAAAGCAAAAAAATATACCTATTTTAAAGACCATTTGTATGAAGTGATTACCGAAAATATTGTAAATGCCATAAATGAAGTACTTAAACACGAAAATATTAATCGTCCTCCTAACGAAAATATCATTATTACAAGAGAGATATTCAAACCTGTATTAGGATTTAAAGATTCCTGTAGTCAATAAATAAACTCAACGTTTTTTGCGAGTGCGATTTGCCTTGATTTTAGTACGAAAAGATTTATTATTTTCAATGGCGGTTAGCAAGCGAACTTGTTTGCGTGCATTTTCAAGTGTGCTGCATTTTGCAAACACTTTGCGTGTTTTTGGTTTATAAACTTTGTAACATGATTTGTTACGTACTTTGCGAATCTTATAAGGCATATATATAATAAAGTATTATTATATTTATAGTAAATTGGAGACATAAATGTATCCATTAAATTCCACGGCGGCTTGATAATGACCGTTTGTAGAAACGGAAACACAACGCCATTGGCGATTAACTAATGCAGCATCTGTATTTTTCGCCCATGTGACGCCAAAATCAACGGAATAATAAATGAAACCGTTGTCTTGTAAAAGGGACATATATTTACCGGTACCAGAAATGGATACATTTCTCCACAAAGAGTCAATATTAAGCATTGCATCAGTGATGGCTGTCCAATTAACGCCATAATCGGAGGATTTATAAACTTTACCACCACTGTCGACAGCAACCATAATGCTTCCATCAGAAGCAATGGAAATGTCGATCCAATTACCATCGTGGAAAACGGTATTTGCAAAAGCATCCGTCCATGTACCGCCGTAATCGCTGGTAATATAAATAGATTCGGAAGCAATGGCTTGATAGCGTCCATCATAACTCATTGAAATACCCGCGGTAGGAAACGCTTGAATGGAATAAAACAGATCGGAACTGTCGTCTAAACGGTTCCAAGTGACCCCATAATCGTTTGAACTATAAATACTGTCACCAGAAGACACGACTTTTTGGTATTGTCCATTTAAGGAAATGCATAAATAAATCAATGTACCGATTGTATCGAACGCTTTTTTCCATGTTGTCCCGTAATTGCTTGAAACATAAATGGAATTGCCATTGGATGCGGTTTGATATTGACCATCGTGTGTAATATTAATAGTATTAATGTCACTATAACTAATGTCGTAGCGTTTAATCCAGTCAACACCGAAATCCTGTGAAACATATATATGACCGGATAAATCGATGGCGGATTGGTATTGTCCAGTGGCGGAAACGCCAACAAAGTTCCAATTTCGCGGGCCAATGGCGGAGGTTCGATTGTACCATCTAAGACCGTAATTATCGAAATTATATGTTTCCTCGTTACTTGCAATTAGAACGAGTGGAACAGTATATGTTTGGGTAATATTAGTATTGCTATAAATCGTGGTTTTCCGCACTCTGGAAACGGAGTCATAATAATTGAGTTGGTCATCGATTTTTTTGAGGTTTGCCACACCGGAATAAATATCAATATTTGCACCGTGGTCAATGTCGAGTTTCAATGTAACGGTAATTCCATCGGGAACATAAATAACATCGCCAGCAACAAAACCATCTTTGATGGTGTAATTACCATCAATGCGGTTATTAAAAAGGTTGCGTTTAAGTGCGCTGCGTATTTTGGAGTTGACGTCGTATACGTGAATAGAGCCGGAGAAATCAGTGACATAGGACCCATTAATGTTAAAGTTTCCGCCGTTTATAAGGTGAATAAATGCGGATGCATCAAAGACACCATTGTTGATGGTAAAAATATTATTGTTTAAAATAATGGGACTGCCAAAATATGCATTGATTGTATTTAAAAAGTCGGTGTATAATGTGTTCATTTTACCCATAGATATAATGCGACTGGTGTTCATACCGTAAATGAATTCTTCATTTGTAATATCGAGGACATCATCAATTAATAGATTGGTGCCTTGGTCGGTATAGGTTTGTCCGTTATCATGATAACTGACTTGTGCGGGGACGGCTTCAAGATGATTGAGAACCACGCCGACTTTATAATTTAAATCGCGAACACTGTATTTGACTTGAATAGCATCTTCGAGATTATATGGTCGAAACCCGTCGTTTGTGGGTCTATATAATGGAAATCCTTGTTCAACTTTAAATCCTCCAAATGCGTTATATGCGTAACTAACTCCATATGTTGTTGTACTCATTGTATCTATTTTATAATGATATAAAATAAATCTAAGTTAAAATAAATAAAATATCACCAACTGCATTGTTTGCTAAATTTGGTAAAATATTGGCCGAACCATCACTGTAATATGGTTGAGAGAAAGGAAAACCATTATTAGAACCATCAATGGTGTGATTAACATAGCCCCCGTAAGTAATAAGATCAATAGCCAATTGAATAATAACTTGTAATCCTCCTCGTACAAGCATTTTGTCGCCGGCAATGAATCCGTCACGTAAAGTTTTACCTAGACGGTTTTGAAAGACATCATTGAGAACCAATGTTCTGATTAAATCATTAATATTTGAAATAGTGACGGAACCGCTTAAAAAATATTCATTAGCACTGTTTTTCTTAGCAATCGTATTGTAAAATTCGAGTTTATTAAGAAATCCGTCATCACTACCATCTAAATTTTGTATAACAAGTTCGTCGTCTACACCTTTAACGCCGAAATATCGATTGACTTTGCCAATAAAGTCGTTATAAATGGTGTCAAAAAACCCCAAACTAATAATATTAAAGTGTAGAAATGAGTTTAGAAATTCGGTGGATGTTATGGAAATGGAGTCGCTTATAAAGACATTAGCGGAAGCATCATAATTAGAACCATTGCTAATAAGTTCTCCACTTGCATTTTTTGTAATGTCTAATTTTTCATTAAAAAGAGAGGCGGGTACTTCAATTTGTAGTGTTTGGGTAAGGTCGTATTGGGTAGCAACAAAATCGGAACTAATATCAATAAAAATAAAGCCGCGTTCGACACTAAATCCACCTTGACCTATAAAAGCGTAATCTTGTTTTATTTTGCGGCGTCTGTATGGCATTTTTTGCTGGATGGGTGGAATAACGGGGTTATAAAATGGGTGTAAATCCAATTCGTTTAAAGAAACATCGGGATAAACAGTATTTTGTGAAACAAAACTTTCGTGGTGATCATTTTTAATAGTAGTCATATATTATGTTTATAAATCATAAATGGTTTTCAAATTAATACAAAAAGAGAAGTTTGCATTGTTCATTTGTAGAACCCGTCCGTGTTCGTCCAAGAGGCGAATATGGAGGCGTTGAAGGTCAACAGGACCAAAATAGCGTCGGGGTTCGGAAACAATATTAAAATCATTTTCCATTAAGAGTGAAAAATAAGAACCTTTTATGGAAATGCGAGCTAAAATATTGGGACTTAACAATGAATCAGAAAATACGCTCATAAAATGATTGTTTGAACTATTATTAAAATCATCTACGGCTAAATAAATATATCTTATGAGAGATGGTTCAATAATTGTGTCTGCGGTGTGACTGGTGGAGCCAGTATAATTCGATTTCAAATAACCTAAATTGTATCCTAATTTTGTTGTAATGACTTTACTATCATTGATTTTGTCCTTACCTTTATTGAAGTCGAGCGTAATATCTACAATATGGTCGTGGCGTGCAAAACTGGTGTTAGGTTGTATAGTAACTTTGCCTGACCCGGAACCAGTAGTAGAAATATCGTGAACTAAATGTATATATGAAAATGGGTCAGACGTATCAATTAAATTACCACTGGGGTCTTTTGGTGCTAATTTGTCGTTTAAAAGGGTAAGTAAATCGTCGGTATTATAGTTGCCGTCGTTTAAAGTGACAACTTTATCAGTTTGTAAAAGATTGGCGGAATTATCAAAATCCTTGTAAGTGGTTTTAACATATAAATAATTATTGCCATATGCTTCAGTAATGCCATAAAAAGTAACGGGCATTTCAAAAGAGGAAAGAGTCATAGAAACGACTTTATTAATTTTTGTGGGAAGTTGCAAAACAAAATCGGAGCTTTGTGTTTTTAAAATATCTTTGCGGAAGCGGGTGTCAATATTTAAACATTTGGTTACAATGCGATTATTTAATGGATTTAGAGAACCTTTAACAAATTCAACATTATGAGTGAGTGGTATATTATTTGGTGTGGTAGGTTGAAGTTCCGAAGAGCGGGGAATATCAACAGTAGTGTATTGAGTATTATCAATACGGTGATTATTGGGTATGGTGGTGGGTTGTTGTTGAGGTTTACATTTTACAAAAATAAGCCAATCACGTGCAAGCGTTAGAAAATCCAAAACATCTTTTTTGAAACGTTTGTCCATTTTACCTTGTGATGAAATTAAAATTTCTCTAATTTGGACTTCTTTTTCTTCGATTGTTGCGGCATTATATTCAATGTTGGGTTGTAATTGAAAAAATGTTTCCAGATCTGTCATTGTATAATTATTAATATTTAAATCGAGGTCATCCATATATAGTTTGGTTATATATATTTATATAAACATTAGCGTATTAAAATATATTTGAAATATATATATGTCAATTGTAGCGTTAAAAAGAAAAACGGCAGTAAAATACAATAATATGAGTGTAAATCGTAGTGATGGATTTTCGTTAAATGGTGGTACACGTAGTCAAGGATATATTGGTCAAACATCACTAAGTCGTAGTTTGGCAAATACACCAATGCGAGGAAACGTAGCACGTGGTCATGGTGGGTGTTGTGGTGGTTATAAAAATGGTTCTATAGTACAAAGTGGAGTGAAATCTCAAAACGATTCATCTGTTATGAAGAAAAGTGTATTAAGTACAAAAGGAATGTTGGCAAAAAAATTTAAATATATAAAGCGTCCTCAACCTTATTCTTCAACCAAGCCAGATGCAACAATAAATAAGAGTACACAAGGTGAATATATAGCAAGTAAAGTACAAAGTACAATTAGTGGAAGTACATTAATAAGTGAAGGCGGAAGTTGTTTAAGTGTTCCGGCAAATAGTGCACTTCCCAATTGTGGAAAATGTGTACCAATAACAAAAGATGAATCTGTATATACATCAACCCCTCAAAGTCGATATATTAGAGAATTGACTCGTAAATGTGTATTAAATGACGATTTTTATGTACAAAAAACGACACAACATACCCCTTTGCCATCATAAATGTGTAAAAATTGATTAATAAATATATGAATTATATTTATTAAAATGAATCAACAAGAATTAGAAGAAGCATATTTAAAATCATTAGATGATAAAAATAGAAAAGCATTAGAAACAGCAAAAAAGTTGCTGGGTTCAACGTATAATTTAAAGAAAAGTATAGGATTTTTAGAGTGGAAACAAAAAAACGGTATTTAGATTTGAGTAGATGATTCTTGTTTACGTTTTTTATAATCGGCATAACTAACTTTCATTGCCTCTATAACGGGTGCACGAAATGTATTTTCTTTTTTTATTTTCTGTAATATGGAAAAATTTAATGGATTTCCCAAATAAATGAATTTATTTATTGTGCGCACTTTTTCGGGTTCTTTTGGAGTGTCATTGTCATTTTTGTCTTCCTCTTTTTTCTTTTCTTCTTCTTTCTTTTCTTCTTTTTTTCGCTTAATAAACGGTCCTTTTAGTGTTTGTTTATTTTGTTGTGGTTTTTCTGGAGGATTATGAATAGTATAAAGTTTGCTATCAAAAAAAGTATTATCAAAGTAAAAATCTTTGCAGCAAAAGAGTTTAATGTATTTAACAGCAATAGCATTGAGTAAATCATATGGAATAGATTCTCTGCAGTAATAAGTAAATCCCATTTTATAAGCATCATAAAACATAATGACATTACCCACGGGAGTATTTGTCATCATAATTCGTTTTTTCCACATAGTTTCGATGTCATTATTGTGAATTGACATAATTTCATTGTATTTTTTAATATTATAAAAATCGGAATCAGTGTTATTATTTAATGTTTCATTATCCATTAGATTTTTTAACACATCTTGTTGTGCTTCAATAAAAATTTGCTTAGTCGATTTTTGGGGTGGTTCTACAACACTTGTAGTAGTACAACTACATGAAAAAAACCAATCAAACATTAGTATATTATATAATGTAATGTTTATATCTTTTTTATTTGTTGAGAACGAAATTCAAATAAATCATTCATTTCTTTATCTAAAAATGGTACTTTAATATGTTGATATGATTTGTTGTTAGGATGTAAGCATACTAAATATAATCCACTAATTTTTTTATTATATTTGCGTTCAAGAATAGTTCTGTAAATATTTAATTGTAAACTATAATGCCAGAAATTAGTGTCGGGTAAATGTTTAATGCATTTTGTAGTGGAGAATTTTTTAAATGCTGGTTCAAAGACGATTTCTTCGCATCTTTTCCAGTCATAAATCTGTAAACTGCCATCGGGTAATTCGTATATCATATCAATAGAACCGGATAGTTTCATTTCTTCATAATATACGGTCCATTCAGTTCTGTATGCGGTCAAATCGGGGAAATCCTTTTCAAATTGTTTAAAATAACTATATTCTATGGAGTCATTAACAACATCCATATTATTATAGTAACATTCAATGTCGTAGTGCATATTGGTACCTGCTTGGGCTGATGTATCGCGTTTAGATTCCCACATGGCTTTGATATCTTCGCGGGTTTTGTTGTAATATTTATAATTAGGATCTTTCATTTTGGAACTTTTCAACATTTTATCGATGATTGCGTCAGCGTCAAAATGTGCAAAATGGCTATGCACCCAAGTAGTAACAGAGGTAAATGAGCTATCACCGTGAACAGTATAAATATGAGGACCTTCATCAAAAGTGATAAACTCATCACGAGGGTGAGGATTTTTCTCGAGCAAATAGGTCGGTGGTGTCGGCATAATATTAATACATATCATAAAAAAAGCATATTTAATCAATTTTCTTTACATATTAATAAATACATTTCTATAAATAAATTTGCGCACATTATTGTATAGTGCGTCGCATTTTTCGGGTCCTAATACACGGTTATAGTATAATAAATAAACTTGTTCTTTATTTTCATTTTCAATAAAAGAGGATTGATTTTTTAGAGACCATAAACTGAAGGCGTGTAAAAATTGCAACGTACATTTTTTAACAAATAAATGTATTTTATCACTATTCCAAGTGATCCAATTATTATTATGGAAAACATAATAATCAGAGCGATTTTTCTTGTTTGTTTTGATGGGTAAAGTATGTAAATTTTCTTCTAAAAGAGTAATAGTACCTTGTTCGAGATTATTTTGATAGACATGATGTAAATAATCTTCAAATTTAATTGTATTAATCCATTGTTCAATGTCACAAAAATGGGTTTCGTTTTCATTTAGCCAATCAAGAGTGCATTCTTTTGAATATTTTTTAGGAACAAATGTTTTATGGGTAAGTTTGGATTCAAGAATATTAATTTTTTGAGCCATTGTTCTCAACATACAAATAAGTTCTCCATTATTAAAATCTGTTTGTCCATTCAATAATTTTGTTTGGAGGTTATCAATGTCCATATTTTCGAATAAATATAAAATAAATAAATGGTTCAATTTTGATATTTAAATGTGTGAATAAAATATATAGAATGAGTGATTATTTTGATAATAAACCGTTATTTACTCAACCCAAAGTAGTTCAACATTCAAGTCATATGATAATGAGTGGGGTTAATCCTGAGATAAAAACAAAATATATAAATATAAACACAGCATTTAATAATAATTTAAATGATACAATGGTATGTGATGATTTAAGTTATGAATTGGATTTGCAAGAAAACATAAACAATATATTAACGTGTAAGGTTGAAAGTGTAGAATTGCCAATAAGTATGTATAATATAAGTGATGTATTGGAGAACAATCATTTCAAAATAGAAACCATAGAAAGCAACGCAGTAACGAATACATTGATAGTCGTAGTTAGTAATGGACAATATACTATTACAGAACTTGTTAGTGCTATAAATACAATAATTAATGCTGGTACACCAAGTGCATTGAATGTATCCATTGTAAATAATAAAATTCAAATTGAGGATACTATTAGCGACACAAAATCTTACAAGATATATTTTGGTGTAGATAAAAACGGAAATACAGATAAATATAACGTAAAGTCGAAATTGGGTTGGTTATTGGGATTCCGAGAGACACAATATACAATAGCGGACGCTGCAACAATTGTAGCAGAGAAACTTCATTTTATAGGGGGTCCTCGTGTAGTGTATTTGGTAATTGATGATTTTTTGGCAAATGGACGTCAAAATTCATTTCAAACATTTTTAACACGTTCTCAAAATAACAATAATATTATAGCAAAAATAGTGGTCGATAAAAAGAACTATGTATTTGGATCATTAATGCCTGCAAATGCGGCAAACGGATTATTAATCAGTGATAAGCGCAATTATAATGGTAAAAATGACATACGTAAAATGAAAATATTCTTATTAGACGATTATGGTCGTAAAGTGGATTTAAACGGATTGGATTTTTCATTTACATTAAAAGTAGAACACCAGTAAAAATTGAATAATATAAATATAACTTATTTATATTAAAAAATGGAGTTATCAGAAGAGCAACAACGTATTATAGAATTATTTAAAACGGGTGAAAACCTATTTATAACGGGTCCGGGTGGTACAGGAAAAACATTTTTAATCCGGGAACTATTGCGTCTTTGTAAAAATGAGAATATAAAGCATCAAGTATGTGCAATGACTGGGTGTGCGGCATTATTGTTGAGTTGTGGAGCGCGCACCATACATTCATGGAGTGGTATAAAACGTGCAAACAAACCCAATGATGAAATAATAGATAATATAGACACAAACAACCCATATGTAAAACGTGCTTGGAAGCAAACAAAGGTACTTATTATTGACGAAGTGTCGATGATGTCGCGGAAAATATTCGATTTATTGAACGGAATAGCACAACGTGTGCGAAAAAATGACAGACCTTTTGGAAATATGCAGATTATTTGTGTGGGTGATTTTTACCAGTTGCCTCCAGTTGGAGATGATAAGGATATAAGTACGACACAGTTTTGTTTTGAGTCGGAGCATTGGAATAAAACATTTAAATATCAAATAGAATTGACTCATATATTTCGACAAAGTGATCCAATTTATAGGTCAGTATTAAATGAAATAAGAGTGGGTAAAATATCAGAAGCATCATCGAAAATATTGCAAAATAAGGTAAGTAAAACAAATTGTGTAAAGGAGTGTTCTCATATTTATCCTCTTAAGCGAAGTGTAGAGGCAATAAACGATAAGCATTTTCAGGAGTTGCAAGGAGAAATTCAAATTTACAATGTAAAACAGCATAATAATTTAAAAGTAAATAGTGACACAGGAAAAGAAATAAATGGGTATGATATTTATCGTTGTGAAAAGATGAGCGCTCATCATAGACAGTTTGAAATAGAATATCTATTAAATGGTGTAAATATAATGCATTATTTGGCGCTTAAGAAAAACACGCGTGTTATGTGTACAATAAATTACAATATGGAAAATGGAATATGTAATGGTTCACAGGGAAATGTAATCGGTTTTGTATATGATGATGAAGCAAAGAAACATTTTCCACAAATCGAGTTTGATAATGGAGTAATAGAAATAATGAAGCCGCATATATGGCAAAGTGAAACGTATCCGTGTGTGGGTATAGAGCAATTGCCGTTGTTATGGGCGTGGGCAATTACAATTCACAAAATCCAAGGCGCAACTTTGGATTGTGCAGTAATGGATATAGGAAAAAGTGTATTTGAATGTGGTCAGACATATGTAGCACTATCTCGTATAAGAAATTTAGATGGATTGCATTTAATTGGATTTGAGCCCGCAAATGTGAAAACAAATAAAAAAGTGTGTAAATTCTATGAGCAATTAAAAGAAAATGCAACAAAAATAGTAGAAACGGAAAATCAAACGCAAGTTGAAAAGGAAAAAATACCAGAAGATAAAAAAGAAAGTAAAAAAGTAAAGGAAATTAAAATAATGCAATCAAAAATATCGAGTTTTTGGGAGGTTAAAAAAAGGTAAATACAATATATTTCGAAAAATCATTATCACTTTCATAATGTAACCCGGCGTCTATTCGCGCTTTTGCACATTTTTCGGCACATTCATAGAGTTGATTTCTCAAATGAGGATATTTTTTTTCTAATTGTTTTGCTAAATAATATGCTTGGGCAGTATGACCAGATGGATAGGCAGGAGTGTTTGCTGTTTTTGATTCCAATAATTTAACATTTTTATTAACTTGATGAGGGCGTGCACGATTAAATAAATATTTCAATAATAATATATATTTTGTTATAGGTTGAAAAAGAGCATCTAATGTATCAATATTTTCAGGGACAAATCGTGCAAATGCATATGAAACACTCGGGTCGGTTAATTTGAAAAAATCTATATCATGGTCACTACGTTTTTGAGTGTAATATGCAGTTATTTTGGAATCTTTTTTATTATTAGGATATAATGGTAAGGAAGGATAAAACCAATAATATTTCTCCTTTTGTAAAAAAATAACGATTAAATAAAAAGTAAATAAAAAAGTCAATAATTTATAATTCATATATAATGTATATATAAATACTAAATGTCGAATTCATGGAAACAATATGGTGGAACTTCAAAAACAGATAAATTTCATAAGTTTAGTGTAGGTACATTAATTGCAGACGAAATATTACTAAGGCAAAAATATTCGGGTATATTCGAGTTTTTGGGTAGTATTAACGTGGCAGGAGATATTATAGGTAAAAGTAATTTTATAATAAAAGATGCAAATGAAAATCTAAAAGTGGATTTATCAACAAATTTGGGAATACACACACCCACTTATATGACAAATAAAGTTTATTTTGGAACAAATACAACCGATTATTTTAGTGGTGGTGCAAATGGAATAGGAATAAATAATGTAGACCCATCTGGAATATTTCATATTAAAGCGCGAAGTCAAGGCAATCTTGGTAATACAATCACAACCCCCGACGGTATTGTATATAATGATGCATTAGTTGTGTCATCCGATTTCATTAATAGTAGTTCATTATTAACAAAAAATATTAATCGTAAAGGTATTCGTGCAGTGGCAAATACTGAGGGTTCAGCAATAGAATTTTTCGATAATACTAATTCTGATTATAGGGCGGCAATTCAATACAATTCCACTACAGGAGCTTTATCATTTGGTACAGATTTGCTAGAATTTAGTGATGCAAATCAACAGTTATATAAACAAGACATATATGGCAAGTCATTATATAATATACGCAGTGGTATATCATTAAGATTAAAGAGTGGTTATACGACAAATAATAATGCAAATACGTTCTTAACGTTAAATTCGGCAAATGGGCGTGGTTTGCGCATGGGTGGTGGTATTATGCCTGAAATAGAAAATAGTACAAATAAAGAATTTGGTTTAATGGGTCTATCCGATATAAGTGGTAATTTGACAGAAGGAATAATGGTTAAAACAACAGGAAATAAATATAAAAAACGTGTAAACGTCGGATTAAACACATACAATCCAAATGATAACTATACGATGAATGTAAATGGAAAGGTGTTATTACAATATGGAGAAATAAATACTGTTGAAACTATACCTATTCAAACATATGGTGTAATGAAACCTGATGTTGGTGGTACATTAGCTGCAGATGCATCGTATAATCCACCTGCGCGAATTATACGCGATGATGTAGTTGCGGGGACAATGTATTTATTAAGTAGTCCGGATGCAAAAAAAAGTATAAGCACTAAAGAGCTAGGAACAGGAAATTACGTATATGACATATATAAAACATTGGATTATGGTGAAAATTGGACAACAATAGACGGTCTTCCAGCTGCTTTGCGAAATCAAACTGGCGTCAGTAAGTTATTTAATTTATCCTTAACTACACCTATACATTATAATAATGCAAATAATAATAATGAGCAAACATTTTTATTTTCAGCAGGTCGTAATCGCGCTTATTATTATTCAAGAGATGGTGGTGCAAATTGGTACCAATTTTCAGCTCCAACACCAAATAATGTTGCAGATACAGAATTATTTAAAACAGGTCAGGATACAATATATGTAGATGCTTGGACAAATGGAAATACAGTATTTAATGGCAATAATCTACCAAATATTGTTTTATTTTTTATAACATTAAATGAAGCGGTAAATGAAACAACTGCACATTATTTCAATGTATCTAAAGTAAGTTTAAATGATTTTAGTATAACGCAAGGAGGAGGAACATATACTTTAAATAATGCTTTTTTAACATTGAATTCGACAGATGCAGTTGGAATAAGTGGCATAAATAATTATACAGGTTATGTTGAAATACCAGATGCTTTTTCAAGCAGTAAATCAATAGGGAGTTATGTATATTTTTTGGGAACTGGTATGTGTGTATATAATAAAAGTGCATTTGACACAAACATACCAAGAAGCAACAATACTCCAGAAAATCTAACAACCTCAAATGACGCAAATAGTAATAAAATAGGCGTTGAATATAGTGGCATAACATTAGCCGTTGTAAATAGTGAAGGTACAAATGCTATAAAATATATTACAAATCATAATGATACTGTAAATAATGTTACATATACAGTTGCATTGGGTACTAATTTTATAATATATACAACGGCAGCAAATACAACATTAGCAGCAAATTGGAATATATTGGATATAAAAGAAGATTTAAATTTAACTTATATTCCAACAATGCATCATATACATATAGTAAGCAATAATGAAATGTATATGGTAGGAGATGGTTTATTTTTATATAATAATAGTGGCATAGCAAATATAACAACGGCTGGTAAATGGAAAAAAGTGCCGGATAGTTTGTTAAATATAGGAGGAAGTGCAAATGCAATAAATAATCGAATCAGTAAATTAATAAACATATACAAAAAAGACAATGAAAATTTTTATATAATGCGAGCGCTGCAAGATTTCGATTATAAAAGATCTATATTAAATGACCAAACGGAAGCAAATACGAAATTAGTGGAAGGCACTACAAACATGTATAACGTGTATATTCCAACTTTATTAGAAACTGAACCACAAGATATTATGGATATATGTGGAAACGTAATTGTAGATGGTAAAATGACAATAAACAAACACACAAAATTCAATAGCGACATAAGCAGTAATGGATTATTTGAAGCAAATAACGTAACAATAAACGGATTATCTGTCTACAATAACGATGTTAGTATGAATGAACATTTATTTTTATTGAAAGATGCATCCTTTAATAATAATATTAATATTATAAATAAAACAATAACAACAGATTTAAGTGTAAATAATATTGCAAACATTAAAGAAGCGTTTGTCACAGATTTAAGTGTAAATAGTGGTTATATATACGATTTAAGTTCAAATGTTGCACATATTAATCGTTTAGGAGTAAATACCAATACTATAACAGAAACATTAGAGCGCAAATATGTAATGGAAATACATGGTTCAATAAAAGGAAATGGAGAACCTTTACATCAATTTTAGTTTTTTATTTTGTAAAACGTACAAATAAAAAATAAGAAATATATATAAATAACTTATAATGTCAAAATGGTTAGATTTATCAAATAATGCAAATAATTTAAAACAATCTTATGTTCATGGTTTTGTAGATATTAGTGGCGGCGGCATTAATTTACGAAACGATAATTCATTAAATATATATTTACCAGAACCATCGAATAATTTGGCGTTTAGTATTAAGTCACAAGAATTCACTGTTTTTGACGAATCAGAAAATGTATTGGTTGATGTATCAAATGCGAAACTCCAGTATATTAAAAACGTTTCAAGTGATATTGAAGCACGTTTAAATAGTATTTCTGGAAACACACAATTTTTTACAGCAAATCAGCAAAATGAAATAGAAACATCGAGAACTATTGTGCCATCAACCGCTAATAATATAGATTTAGGTTCATTAACTAAGCCATTTTCATCGCTACACGTAAATAGTAATTCAATATTTTTTGTTGATAAAAATAATGCAGCAAATGTGGTTAAAATGTCAGTAGCAAACGACGGAACAATCGATATTTCCAGTAACAGTGTAACATCTATTAAAAAAATGGTAACAAGTGCAAATAATGTAACTGAGATTGGTACGGGTCCGGAGAACCCAACACACACACTTGATGTTACTGGAAATGCTATTTTTAGAAATGATGTTAAAATCAATTCGAATTTAACAGTAGATGGAAGTATAAATTTTTTGGGAGAATTTATTCAAACAAACACAAACATTCAAATAAGCGAGCAAATGGATTTATCAAATAGTGGAACAGGACCTGCATTAATCGTGCGACAGTTTGGAGATAAAGATATTGCCACATTTTATGATGATGCAAGTATGGTAATGGTAATCAAGGATGGTGGTGATGTAAGTTTTAATAATTCGCTTATTGTAAATGAAGATATAAGTTGCAATCGGAATTTAGCAACAGGAGGTACAATAACACATCACGGTAAGCTCATTTCACACGGAGATGTTAGTTTAAATAATGATTTAATAGTAAATGGAGATGTATCTTTAAATAGAGGATTATTTGTAAATGGTGATTTGAGTGTAAATGGTTTTATAACAGGTCGTTATGCAGAAAATTCAGTACCCGCTGCAGCAATAGATGGATTTGTTGCGGGTTCAGGAGGTTCTATAACAATAGCAAGTATTGATGCCGGAAACAATATAAGCAATGAAATAGCAAATATATCCAAATTATGTTTTGATAGTGATTCTGGTTTTGCAGTCGATGATTTATCAAGTGGTACTGTGAAAGTCAAAATGAATTCTACTTTTAAAACGTGGAAAGTGGATGGAGAGAGTGATTTAATTGCCGAAGGTTTGGATGCTTTACATATATCAAGTGATGATACAATTAATATAACAACAAAAACAAGTTCAAATTTAACATATTATGTGCGTGCAAATAGTCCACCCACATTGGCACCATATTTCTTATTTAGTCACAGTCCAAATGGACCTGCATTAAATATAGGTCGTTTGTTGCAATTAGAAAAAGGATATACATTTACGTTTATACGCACTGATAATAATACTTCCAACCCATTCCACATTGGTTCAACATGGAAAAACAATGACACTGGAATAACAATTACAAGTACGGGTACAGGGCCAGCTCCTGCAGGAGGACATCCAGACGATAATGGTGTAAATTCAATAGATGAAAACGGAGAACAATTATCACTTACAATTCCAAGTGATTATAATAGTACATTAAGTTATTATAACTTTTTAAATAATGCTACAGTCACAGGGTTTTCACTAATTGAACCAGTAAATACTTCAGGAAAGAAACGTATTCATTTTCAGGTACCTGGAGTATTTAATATTACAACAGACCAAAATGTAGGTGGTAAAAAAACATTTACAGATACAACAACATTTCAACAAGATGTTTCAATGGTATCAAATCTTGTTGTAAATGGGACAACGGAATTAAAATCATTTTTGACTGCAAAAAATAATTCAACATTTGAAGGTACTGTAAGTGTTAAAAATAAATTAGATATTGACGATGACGTAAGTGCTAATTATAATTTATATGTTGGTGGTTCCACGAATCTATTAGATGCAGTGACTATATACGGTCAATCATTCATTTATGGTGATGTAAGCTTAAATGGTAAATTAATAGCACATAATGATTTGAGTTTAAATGGCAACTTATTTTTAAATGGTGCGCAAACACTAAATTCTAATTTGATTGTTGGAAAGCAAATTGCCGTGGATGGAGATGCAAGTTTCAATGGTAATGCAATGATAAATGGAGATGCAAGTTTAAATAGTAATTTAATGGTAAATGGAGATGTGAGTTTCAATAATAAATTATTTGTAAACGGTGATTCGAGTTTTAACAGTAATGTAATGGTAGATGGAGACGTGAGTTTCAACAATAAACTATTTGTCAATGGTGATGTGTCAATAAATTCGTTATTAATGATAGATGGAGATGTTAGTCTTAATAGTAAATTATTTGTCAAGGGTGATGTATCACTCAATTCAAATGTTCACATCGGACAGCGCACAAACATCGATGGCTCGCTTAATGTAACGGGTGATATAGTAGCAGAAGATGATTTAACAGTTACAAATTACAGTTATTTGAACAATGTAGATATTACAGGAATCACAATGTCAACCGGTGATGTAAGTTTCAATGAAAAATTATTTGTAAAGAAAGATGTATTACTCAATTCAAACGTACAGATTGGAGAACGTACAAATATAGATGGTTCACTTAATGTAACGGGTGATATAGTAGCTGAAGACGATTTAACAGTTACAAATTACAGTTATTTGAACAATGTAGATATTACAGGAATCACAATGTCAACGGGTGATGTAAGTTTCAATGAAAAATTATTTGTAAACAAAGATGTGTCGCTCAATTCAAATGTACGTATTGGAAAAGTATTACGTGTAGATGGTGATGCATCGCTTAATTCAAATTTATATTTGACGGGTACAGCAAACTTGAAGAGTTTTTTGAATGTAGAGAACAATACAACATTAAATGGAACATTAAATGTAAAGCAACTTGTGGATTTGGATAATAAATTAAATGTAGATGGAGATGCAAGTTTCAACAGTGAATTGCACGTAGAAAAAGATGTATCATTTAATGCACATTTGCATGTAGGAAAACAGACAATCATCGATGGTTCATTGCAAGTAATTGATAATATTACTGCAACTGATATTAGCGGAAACAAATTAGATATGGATCATATTATTGTTGGTGGTGGAGCACGTAAAAGTTCTGCATATTTGTCAAATGATGATGCGGCTGTAACAGTAAACGGACATATTCAAACAAAGGCGTTATTAAACTATGGTGAAACGGATACAAGTGGTACAGGAGTTGTATTTGGAAATGGAGCAACATTGACAAATGATGTAATATCATTAGTGACAAACGGACAACGTCGAATGTTTTTGCATAATAATGGTGCAGCAATAGGTTCAAATAACCAATTTGTTGTGTTGGAATCAACTGGTGAAACAATAATGCAAGCAAATTCAAGCAGACAATTATTAATTAAACCAGCATCAACATTTGCACAAGATGCAACGCTTGAAATACGAGGTGCACGTAATAATACAACAAACGCATATCCTTCAAAAATACAATTTACAAATCATGATTCAGATATTGGAACGTCTAAAAATTTCGGACAAATCGCTGGAAAAGTAGAAGATTCAACAAACAATATTGGTAGTATAGTGTTTTGGAATTATAATGATGGTGCTACATCAAAAGAAACAATGAAGCTTACACACGATAGTCGTGTATTAATAGATACAACCACTAATACGTATAAATTAAATGTAGGTGGAACAGGTTTATTTACGGCTGATGTGTCGGCAACAAATGTAAATGCAACTACAAATGTAAATACCGAGAACGTATTGGCGCGCGAGGTAATTGGTTTGGGTGATTTATCTTTTAATAAATCGGGTGTGATTAGCACAACAAGTAGCAACATTGTATTACAACCTCAGGGTTCTGACCCATCATTTGGTATGGTTAATATTAAGGGTAATTTGAAAGTAGATGGATCCATTAACTTTATTGGTGATTACATTCAAACAAACACAAATGTTCAAGTAACAGAACAATTGGATGTCACGAATGATGGTACGGGGCCTGCATTAAAGGTAAAACAAATAGGTAGTGCTGATGTGGCTGAATTCTACGATGACAACACAAAAGCACTTATTATACAAAATGGTGGAAATGTGGGCATAAATACAACAAGTGCTGACGAAAAATTGCATGTAAATGGAAGTATTAAAGTAGCAGATGGACAAAGTATTTATATTGGTGCTGGAACGGGTTCTGGAAGTGAACGTTTGCGATTATACCATGATTCAACAAACAGTTATATTGATTATGGTACTGGTAAATTCCATTTACGAAAGTCAGACAATACAAGTATATTAAGTGCTGATGCGGCTGGAAAAATAGGGATTGGAACAGAAAGTCCAGAAGTTGCATTGCACATAAACCATACAGATGCATTAAAAATACCTAAAGGAACAACAGGAGAACGACCAACAGCAACGGGTGCTGCCCATCAAGGTTATATTCGTTATAATACAGAATTAAGTTCATTTGAAGGATTTGGTGCTGGAAATGCTTGGGGAAGCTTAGGTGGTGTTATTGATGTAGATCAAGATACATATATTAAAGCTGAAAATAGTGCCAATGATGATAACGACCAATTGAAATTCTTCACAGATGGAGCACAACGTATGATTGTTGATGCAAGTGGAAAAGTTGGTATTGGTTCGGAAACGCCCGCAAATGAATTAGATGTTGTTGGAACAGCTCATATTTCAAGCAAATTATTTACAAATGATTTAAGTTCTCAATCATTAAGTGTTTCAAATGATAGTAGTTTTAATAGTAATTTACATGTAAGTGGAAGTGTTGGTATTGGAACAGATGTACATCCTGTAAAATTAACAGTATATTCGAGTGATGCAATTAGAATACCTGTTGGTAATACTGCTCAACGACCTACAGCTACGGGTGCTGCCCATCAAGGTTATATTCGTTATAATACAGAATTAAGTTCATTTGAAGGATTTGGTGCCGGAAATGCTTGGGGAAGCTTAGGTGGAGTTAAAGATGTAGACCAAGATACATATATAACGGCTGAAACCAGTGCAGGTACAGACAATGACGAATTGAAATTTTATACAGCAGGAAGCGAGCAAATGATAATAGATGCATCCGGCGATATTGGAGTAGGAGTAGTAGACCCTAAAGCAAAAATGCATATAAATGGTAGTGCAATAATAGAAAACGACATATCGCTTAATGGAACTCTAACTGTTGATGGTGATGCATCTTTCAATGGTAATGTATTTATTAGTAAACAATTGGTTGTGGTACAAGATTTGTCTGTAAATGGTAACATTGTAATGCCTGGTGGTGGTGGAGCCGCCACATCAGGTGCATTATTAACAGGGACAACAGCTGAGCGAACAGATCCTGCTGAAGCAGGTATGATACGTTATAATACCGACCGCAACATGGCCGAATTGTATACATCAAGTAATATATGGAGTGGTGTGGCGTCATATAAAACAGAGCAACCCCCATTATTGGTAAGCATTAGTCAAAATCAACAAAGTGCGCAAGTAGTTGTAAGTTGGTCAAAGTTTCCGGAAATATACAAAGATGCTTTTTCAGGAAGAAGTTATCCTGTTTATTTGCAGACATTTGTAGATATTAGTTACAATTTATTGAGTGGACAACAATCAAATGGATGGAAAACAGTTCATATTGGAAATGGAAATTATCATACAAATGGAAACTCTACACCACCATTAACATCACTTACATTTGTTGCAAATGGTGGACGTTCATATAATAACAGTACAGGGTATAATTTAACATTTGACAATAAGCCATCTACAACAAGTTTACCTACATTTACACAAGATGATTTGTTTGAATTGCGTGTATATGGTGTAAACAACAGTGGAACCGCACCGATTTATATTTATATAACAGATGTAGGATTAAAACAAACGGGTGCACCAAGTGCAGTAGTTATTACAAATTTTAAAGACGTGCAAAAAACAGAATTTAAAATGGATACATCGTTTTACTTAGACAATAATGATCAAGCAATAACAGATGGCATTGATATTACAAATTACGATATTTCATTTACATTAGTAAATACACGAAGTAAAGAAACGGTTACAGATGTGGGCTCACAAGCGAAAAGTGATACAAATTTGGATAAAAGCAATATTTTATTAACTGGATTAAAACCAGGTTCTCAATATGATGTACAAATACGCGCAAAGAATGCTTTAAATAGTGATTATGGTCCATATGGTATAGCATATACATCAGCATATTTTACAAATGATGAAAATGTTGAGGACAATACTGCCACACGTTTTATTAATGCGAATGATTTAAATAATGTTTCTCCCAATGGTATGGAAGTAACACTTGTTGGTAAAGCAAGCATTAATGGCCATTTAAATGGTACAAATGGACGAAGTGATCGTACATTATTAAGTGCAAATAATACGAATAGCAGTATTAGTTTGGATGGTATAAGTAGTTTTTATGTAAATTATGGAAAACAAGGTACAACATTGGATAATACAACAGGTTCTCTTGTAACATCAACATTTAATATGAAAAATACATCAGGAACATTGGCGGGGCAAGCATTAAATTTCACTAAGACAGCATCTCAAGATACAGTAAATATTGGCGCAAATGGTTACGAATACAGTTTCCAATCAGCGGCATCATATACAGATAAAGGTAAAGCAGCCAATTATAGCAAAGGATATGTATATAGTTCGAGTTTTGCTAATACAAGTGGAACTAATAATAATACCATTTTTAATGCAAATTTCCCAGCTTCAACAGATAATTATTATTTTAATTATAGTATTCAAAGTCAAGCAGCAAATAATAATCAACGTATTGATAAAAATGAAATTCTATCAATCAGTAGAACAACAAATAACTTTTATGTAGATGATTATAGTAGCACACCGAGTGTAGAATTTAATGCGGTCCCAACTATTAGTGTACAAAGTAATACGTTTTTGTTTGGTGTTCCTTCTATAACAATGTTAAAATTAACCGCAAATTATACTATATCCAACTTTGCAAGCCATTATATACCATATAGTGATAATCACCATTCACGCGTAAGTACAATAAGTAAAAATGGTTATACGTTTAGTGCAAATGATAAGACAGACGTATCTCAAAATAGCCCGTACACGATGGCGTACAGTAAAACATCGGCGTTTAGTGCAGATAATTATAATGCAGATACTAGTAGTAACTTTACTGTAAATGTATTTTACTTAAATAATAACGGAACCCCATATGTATCAACGCATACAGATAATAATAAAGATGTAAACAATATTGGAAAAGTGTTTAGAGATAGTGCAAATACATATAACGGAAACACATTATATTTCTTTAATGGTGTAAATACATTTTCGAGTGCAATAACAACAAATTCTTCTAATTTCGCAACGGCAAATAGTAGTCACATAAGTAATACATTGTTATATTTTGATGGAAAATTTGTAAGTGGTGGTTATAGCACAACATATAATGGAGTTACTATTAATGCATTTAGTGATTGGAATAATGGTTTTGCAGTAAGTGGACCAAATTATAGTACTCACAATAATAGTGGAACGGGTGGTTTTAAGTGGATTGCCATTAATGTAACAAATAAAAGAAGTAATAATTCAGTGGATTTGTCCAACTTTAAAATATGTGGAAATTCTCCAAATAGAAGTTTATTTGGAAATAGTGGTAATATTAACGGTTATGAAGCATATATTAGCCACGGTAGTAAGTTTGGAGCATTGAACACTGTATTCAATAGTGGTGATACTGCATGGTTTAACCTCGGTGACACTACAAATATATCAAATGCAAAAACAGCAAATGGTGCTTTGCAAAATAACGCTACTGATGCTTATATAGATGCTAACACAACAAGTGATATATATTTAATTGTAGGGCTTCCGCAAAGTTTAAATAGTTATTTTACTTTTTCATAATTTAGTTTATTTTGTATTTATTAATAATCATCTATTAATATATATTATACAATGAGTAACGATGGACTGTCAACAGATGAAAAGGTAAATTTGTTATTCAAGAATTTTATGAACTTCACTTCTACTTTGGATTCAAAACAATTCTTCGAAGAAACCGCATTGGCAAACAACACTAATATATTTAGTGAAAATATTTTGTCGTCATTACCACCTGAGAATCCTACATACAGTGCTGTTAATAATGCAACAAATTTGAAAACATTATTACAAAATGGGTTACCGAATGTGGATATTGACGCAACATGGTTAACAAGTAAAACATCAGAAGGTAGTTTCTCAGTAGACAGTGCAAATACGGTTCTCCGACTTGAAAAGATAGAATTAGATTATGTAACAAATGGAGGAGCAGCTTTTATATGTAAAGATAAAAATGGATTAAATATACTACAAAATATTATTCCTTCAAATTATGCCACAACTGGTTATAGCATTTCTTTAAATTATCTTAAAAATGGAACATTAAAGCCCATTGGTTGGTTAGCAACGCGAAGTGAATTGGGAGGAACTGGTTTTGTAGGTTCTTCTGTTAATTTTGGAGGTGCTTTGTTTGATTCAAAAAATGGTATAATTACATTTTATGATGTAAATGGTTCTCCATCAACTGTATTTGGAAATGAAAAATTCTATCTTACAGCAACAAAATATATTGGACCTATGGGTGTAACAAGTTCATCAAAAATGGATGTTACCGGTGATGCGTCTTTTAATAGTGATGTCAACATTGTGCAAGATTTATCTGTGGGGGGTAATATAACAGCAACAAATGTAGAAGGAACATTAACTACAACATCTCAACCAAACATTGAAACATTGGCATCTGTATCATTTACAAATGATGCAAGTTTTAACAGTAGTGTTTATATTCAAAACGACTTAAGTGCTACAAATATAGAAACATCAGGAAATATTACAACAAATACATTAACAGTAACTGGATTGCATATAGGAAATGATGTAAGTATTAACAGTTTATCTGTATTAAATGACAGTAGTTTTGTGTCTCATGTTTATGTTGCGCAAGATTTGAGTGCATCAAATATACAAACATCTGCAAATATTGTGGCTGATGCAAACATCAAGACGGACACATTAAATGTAGCAAATACCCTTGTAGGTAATGATGTAAGTATTAATAATTTATCTGTAGCAGAAGATAGTAGTTTCAATGCTCATTTATATGTTGCTGGTGATTTGAGTGCTACAAATATAGATGGTACAATAACTACTGTTTCGCAGCCACAAATAAACACAATGAGTAGTTTACGCGCGGTTGGTGATTTAAGCAGTGGTTCAATCGCAGTGGGTTTTGGAAATATTAATATTGGTGCTCAGGTCATAACAGCAGGAGAAGCTAATTTTCAAACAACAAACGTTTCCGCATTGAATACAAATAGTGGAACCATAAATGCGGGTGGCGGAACTATAAAATCCGATGGTGGTGGTACACTTGAAGTGACAAATATAAAAGGTACAATACAATCAACTCACGCGTCGCAACCTAATATTACACAATTAGGTGTTCTCAATAATTTAACTGTAACAAATGATAGTAGTTTTAATGCTGATTTATATATTGCGGGTGATTTGAGTGCTACAAATATTCAAGGAACACTTATTACCGAAACACAACCCAATATTACTAGCGTAGGAACACTCACACAATTAGATGTAACTGCAGACAGTAGTTTTAATGCTGATTTGTATGTTGCAGGAGATTTGAGTGCTACAAATATTCAAGGAACACTTACAACACCATCGCAAACCGCAATTACAAGTGTAGGTACATTAACACAACTGGAAGTGACTGCTGACAGTAGTTTTAATGCTGATTTGTATGTTGCAGGAGATTTGAGTGCTACAAACATACAAGGAACACTTATTACTGAATCGCAACCAAACATAACAGAAGTAGGAACATTAGATGCTGGATCTATTTCTAGTAATTTTGGAAACATAAACATAGGAATTAGCGATTTTACAGGTAAAAATGCTAGTTTGAGTGAAACAGTTAGCGTTGATGATATATCAATCAATAAAGCAGGTGTAATAACTACAACAGCCAATGATATTGTATTACAACCTAAGGGTTCTGACCCCGCTATTGGTATTGTAAATATTAAAGGTGCATTAAAAGTAGATGGTTCTATAAATTTTATTGGTGATTACATACAAACAAATACAAATGTTCAAGTAACAGAACAATTAGACATATCAAATGCAGGAACAGGACCTGCATTAATTGCTCGTCAACATGGAGTAGCAGATATTGCTGAATTTTACGATGATACTACGTTGGCAATGATAGTAACTGGAGGACCATCAAATGGTGGTTATGTTGGTATTGGTACAAATGCACCAGAAGTTTCATTACACATAAATCATACAGATGCATTAAAAATACCAAAAGGAACAACAGGAGAACGACCAACGGCAAATGACACGGATCATCATGGATATATTCGTTACAATACTACTTCAGACCAATTTGAAGGATTTGGAGCAGGAGATGCTTGGGGAAGCTTAGGTGGTGTTATTGATGTAGATCAAGATACATATATTAAAGCGGAAGATAATGCAAACGATGATAATGACCAATTGAAATTCTTCACAGATGGAGCACAACGTATGATTGTTGATGCAAATGGAAAAGTGGGTATTGGTTCTGGAACACCAGCAAATGAATTAGATGTTGTTGGAACAGCTCATATATCAAACAAATTATTTACAAATGATTTAAGTTCTCAATCGTTGAGTGTTTCAAATGATAGTAGTTTCAATGCTGATTTGTATGTTGGTGGTGATTTGAGTGTTACAAATATTCAAGGAACACTTACCACAGCATCCCAACCCAATGTAACCACAATGAGTAATTTGGTTACTGTTGGTGCATTAGACAGTGGTTCTATTACATCGGGTTTTACTTCAGTTGATGTTGGAACAGGATTAATAGCTGGTGGAGACCTAAGTGCAAATAAACTTTCCATAGAAAGTGATAGTAGTTTTAACAGTGATTTATACATTGCGGGCGATTTGAGTGCCACAAATATTCAAGGAACACTTACCACAGCATCCCAACCCAATGTAACCACAATGAGTAATTTGGTTACTGTTGGTGCATTAGACACTGGTTCTATTACATCGGGTTTTACGTCTATTGATGTTGGAACAGGATTAATTGCTGGTGGAGACCTAAGTGGAAATAAACTTTCTGTAGAAAGTGACAGTAGTTTCAATGCTGATTTGTATGTAGGTGGAGATTTGAGTGCCACAAACATTCAAGGAACACTTACCACAGCATCCCAACCCAATGTCACAACAATGAGTAATTTAGTTACTGTTGGTGCATTAAATAGTGGTTCTATTACTTCTGGTTTTACTTCGGTTGATGTTGGAACAGGATTAATTGCTGGTGGAGACCTAAGTGGAAACAAACTTTCCATAGAAAGTGATAGTAGTTTTAATAGTGATTTATATGTTGGTGGTGATTTGAGTGCTACAAACATTCAAGGAACACTTACCACAGCATCCCAACCCAATGTCACAACAATGAGTAATTTAGTTACTGTTGGTGCATTAGACAGTGGTTCTATTACTTCTGGTTTTACTTCGATTGATGTTGGAACCGGTTTAATAGCAGGTGGAGACCTAAGTGGAAACAAACTTTCCATAGAAAGTGATAGTAGTTTTAATAGTGATTTGTATGTGGGTGGAAGTATAAAAGCAGGATATGACACAGATACAACAAGTTATTTTGGAAGTGCTGCTGTTGGACATGCTGCTTATAATGATACCGCATCTTTTGCACATGTTGATCACAATAATACAACAAATTATGCATTAATTCAAGATAATGCAGGTGAAACAGCATTAAATACAGCTACTGGTAAAAAATTATTTTTTAAGGAAAATAACGCGTACAGAATGACTGTAGCTGAAGGAAATGTTGGTATTGGTTCTACAACTCCTGGTGAAAAATTAGATGTAATTGGTTCAGCCAGTATTTCGCAGAAATTATATGCTACCGACTTAAGTGCAAATAAAATATCTATTGAAATGGATAGTAGCTTTAACGGTGATGTATATATTGGTGGTGATTTGAGTGTAAATGACATTTTGGCCTCACATATTCGTACAACTGATTTAACTGTCACTGGTGCAAATACATTACGTGTTGAAGGAAGTCACGTTGCAGAAGACATTAGTGTTAATAAGGCGATTAATGTAGCAAATGACAGTAGTTTTAACGGAAGTGTTTATATTGCAAAAGATCTTAGTGCCACAAATATTCAAGCAAGTACCAATATTAAAACAAGTACATTAAATGTAACTGGAACTCATACTGGTAATGACGTTAATATTAATAATTTAGTTGTAGCAAATGACAGTAGTTTTAACGGAAGTGTTTATATTACAAAAGATCTTAGTGCCACAAATATTCAAGCAACTACCAATATTAAAACAAGTACATTAAATGTAACCGGAACTCATACTGGTAATGATGTTAATATTAATAAATTAGTTGTAGCAAATGACAGTAGTTTTAATGGAGATTTATACATTGCTGGTGATTTGAGTGCTACAAACATACAAGGAACACTTATAACAGCTTCTCAACCAAATATTGCAGAAGTAGGAACATTAAATGCTGGTAGTATATCAAGTGGTTTTGGAAACATAAACATTGGAACAAGTGATTTTACAGGTAAAAACGCTAGTTTGAGTGAAACGGTCAGTGTTGATGATATATCAATCAATAAAACAGGCGTAATAACTACAACAACCAATGATATTGTATTACAGCCAAAGGGTTCTGATCCAGCTGTTGGTGTGGTAAATATAAAAGGGTCATTAAAAGTAGATGGTTCAATTAATTTTATTGGTGATTACATACAAACAAATACAAATGTTCAAGTAACAGAACAATTAGATGTATCAAATAATGGTTCGGGTCCTGCATTTATTGCCCGTCAACACGGAGACACTGATATTGCTGAGTTTTATGATGATAATACAAAAGCACTTATTATTCAAAATGGTGGAAATGTGGGTATAAATACAGACACAGCAAATGAAAAATTGGATGTAAACGGAAATGCAAAGATTGCCAATAAATTATACGCGACTGATTTGAGTGCCCAAACATTAAGTATTTCCAATAATAGTAGTTTCAATTCAAATTTGCATATAAAAGGTGATTTAACACTCGACGGTTCATTAAATATATCCGACAGCGAATTAGCTATATCAAAGACACACGGTTTGCAATCTGCATTAGATGGAAAAGAGCCAACCATACAAGGTGCTGCTACAACTATTACAACTTTGAATTTAACTCCTAATCAGGTATTAACATCAAATGTTAATGGTAAAGTTGCTGTTTCTGCTGTTACTGATACTGAATTAGGTTATGTTGCTGGTGTCACTTCTGCTATCCAAACACAACTTGATGCTAAACAAGCTACTTTAACTGGTGGTGCTACTACTATTGCTACTAATAACTTAACTGCTACTAGAGCTTTGGTTTCCGATGGTTCTGGTAAAGTTGCTGTTTCTGCTGTTACTGATACTGAATTAGGTTATGTTGCTGGTGTCACTTCTGCTATCCAAACACAACTTGATGGTAAACAAGCTTCTTTAACCGGTGCTGCTACTACTATTGCTAGTGATGATTTAGATGGTTCTAGAGCTTTGGTTTCCGATGGTTCTGGTAAAGTTGCTGTTTCTGCTGTTACTGATACTGAATTAGGTTATGTTGCTGGTGTCACTTCTGCTATCCAAACACAACTTGATGCTAAACAAGCTACTTTAACTGGTGCTACTTCTGCTTTAGTAGCTACTAATTTAAGTGCTTCTAGAGCATTGGCTTCTGATGCTAATGGTAAAATTGTTGTTTCTGATATTACTGATACAGAATTAGGTTACTTAGATGACGCAACTGAAAACATTCAAGCAAAGCTAACTGATTTATCAAGCAATAAGCAAGAAAATTTAACTTTTGGTATTGCAAATACAAATAGTGTAGTTATTGACGGTACAGCAACGAATAGCGATTATGCCAGATTTACAGCCGAGGGTATAGAAGGTAGAACATCAGGTCAAGTTAAAAATGATTTAACATTAAATCTTGTAGAAAATACTGCATTAAGTACATGGGCAGGTAGTTCAAACATAACATCTATAGGAACATTGACTGATCTTAATGTAAATGCTACAAATGATGTTACAATAACAACAGCATCAAACAAAGATATATTATTACAACCTGGTGGAGCAACTGACGGAGATGAAAAAGTACACATTAAAGGTGATTTGACAGTTGATGGTTCAATTAATTTTACGGGTGGATTCGTACAAACAAATACAAATGTCCAAGTAACAGACCAATTAGACATTTCAAACAATGGAACGGGACCCGCTTTAATTGCGCGACAGCACGGTTCAGCCAATGTTGCTGATTTTTATGATGATAATACTGTCGTAATGAGAATTGCAAATGGTGGAAATGTTGGTATTGGCATAACAAATCCAAATAAAAAATTAGATGTAGCGGGTGATGTAAGTGCAAATAGTTATTATTTACAAAATGGTGGTCGTATATTTGCAAGCAATAGTGGTGATGGTTGGATAAGATTTGATAAAAAAATTTTTACAGGCAGTAATACAATAGCAACAAATGGAAAAATTAACGCAGGAACCTCAGGTGGTGTAAATACACTAACAGCAAAAGGTAAAGCAAGTATTGGAAATAGTTATTTTGATGTGAATGCACCAACAGATGGTTTAATTGTGCAAGGCAATGTTGGTATTGGTATTACAAATCCAACTCAAAAATTAGAAGTTTCTGGTAACATTATTGCAAACGACCAAATTACAGTGGAATCAACAAGTAGTGATGCATATTTCCGTGGTACCACCACTAATACTATTTTCCAAGGAACTAATGAAACTATTATTAAATCACTTAATGGACCAACTACATTTTATGCAAATACAACTGGTAACAGTAATGAAAGAATGAGAATTGCTACTAATGGAAATGTCGGTATCAATACACCTACCCCAGAACATAAATTAGACGTTTCAGGAGGTAATATACGTATTAAGAGTTCATCTGCGGCACAATTAATATTTACCAACACTATACCTACAAACACTGTTGGTCCTAATCGCATAGATCTTTTTGGTAATAAATACGGTCTGGGAATAGCTAGTAGTACCCTGAAATATACTAGTGGAAGCCATAGTCACAAATGGTATTATGATACAACTACTAATTCAGATGGAACTCGTGGAATGCATTTAAGAAATGGAAATCTTGGTATAGGTACAGATGCAAATAGTAGTTATGGATTAGATGTAAGTGGAGACATTAACTTTTCTGGAGATTTATATAAAGATGGAACTATATTTTCAGGTGGTGCACAGGCAAGTAACACTTTCAATGGAGATGTATCAATGAATAGTAATTTACAAGTAGATGGCATAGTGATCCAATTTTAAAATATAATATATTTTAATTTGTAATATATATTATATAGAATGAGTAAATGGTTTGATTTATCAAATAATGCAAACAAATTAAGACAATCATATGTATCGGGATTTTTAGATATTAGTGGCGGAAGTGTATTTATCCGAAATGATAATTCATTAAATTTATACAACGCTTCGGATGAAGTAAACCCCCAATTTAGTATTAAGTCAACAGAATTGCGCGTTCGTCATGATGGTACATATACTGATGTAAGCAATGTCAAATTCCGCTTTATAAAAGACCTAAACGAAAACGTGCAAAACCGTTTAGATGATTTAAAACGCCGCACAAAACATTTAGATACAGAAACAAATCCTTCATTATCTCACTTTGTAAGTGATGTATCTATTAACGAACATTTATATGTTGGCAAAGACGCCAGTTTAAACAGCAAATTATATGTAAGTAATGCAACCACATTAGATAGTACACTTAGTGTAACCGATATTGCCACATTAAACAATAAACTCAATGTTGTTGGTGATGTGTCATTTGGTTCAAATTTATTGCTTGCAGGAACTGCAGGTATAACTGGAAAAATAACAGCCAGCAGCGATGCACATATTGTAGGAGATGTGTCACTTGATTCATTATTACTTGTGGCCAAAGACGCCAGTTTAAACAGCAAATTATATGTAAAGGATGCGGCTACATTGGACAGCACATTAACCGTTGCGGGCGTAACAAACATTAATAACACATTAACAGCTACTGGTGCAACTACATTAAATGACACATTACACGTTGTCAATGATGTTTCATTTGACAGTGCATTAGTAATAGATGGTTCTGCCACAATTAAAAACACAATGGATGTTACTGGTGCGACTACATTAGGTAGTACATTAGATGTTACTGGTGCGACCACTCTACAAGATACATTAGCATTAACTGGTAAGGCAACATTTAGTGATGAATTACATCTTGTAAAAGATGCATCAATGGATGCGCATTTATTTGTTAATGGCGATGTATCATTTAATAACAAATTATTTGTCAATAAAGAGACATTATTAAATAATACACTTACTACACAGGGTGCAACAGCATTAAAATCAACATTAGATGTGGATGGCGCCGCACAAATGAAAAGTACTGCGCGTATTGTGGGAGATGCTTCATTAGGTGCAGCCCTTGATGTGGGTGGAAACACAAAATTAGATGGCTCGCTTACAACCGTGGGTACTACTGATTTACAAAATACACTCAATGTTGGTGGTGCTGCAACTTTAAATGATATTTTACATGTTGTAAAAGATGTTTCATTTGATAGCGCATTGGTTATTGACGGTTCCGCAAATATTAAAGATAGATTAAATGTGGTGGGGCGTACTGATTTAAATGACCAATTGTTTGTTACTGGTGCCACTACATTAAGTAGTACATTAGATGTGACAAACAAAGCTACTCTCCGAAATACTACACATGTTATTGGTGATGCATCTTTTGATAATGTGTTACGTGTAAATGGCGCAACTTCATTAAATAATACACTTACAACACAGGGTGCCACCGATTTAAAATCAACACTTGATGTGACTGCATTAACCACACTCAAAGACAAATTACATCTTGTGGGTGATGCATCAATGGACAGTGCTTTGGTTCTCAACGGCTCCGCCACATTAAAAGATACACTTACCACACACGGCGCTACGAATTTACAATCGACACTTACAACACAAGGAGCAACTGATTTGCAATCCACTCTTGATGTTACTGGGTTAACCACACTTAACGATAAACTACACGTAATTCTTGATGCATCTTTTGATAATGTGTTACGTGTAAAGGGCGCAACTACATTGAAAAACACACTCACTACAGAGGGAGCAACAGAACTTCAATCTACATTAGCTGTTGACGGTGTCACTACAATGAAAAACAATGCCATTGTCTTGGAAGATACTTCGTTAAATAAAACATTAACAGTTGGAGGAGCAACAGAATTAGATGGTACATTAATAACACACGGTACTGCGGAATTCAAAAGCGATGTTGCAATGAAGCGCAATGCTACTGTGCACAAGGATTTCTTTGTATTGGAAGATGCGTCATTTAGTCAAGAAATATACGCGGGTGGTGATGTTACATTTGCACAAAATCTCGACGTACTTCTTGATGCCAGTGCTGGTAAAATGCACGTAGACCAACTTCATATGGACGAAAATATTATTTCGACAGATACTGGTTCTAATTTGGAAATTCGCCCCGGAAATAATGCTACACCTGGTAGCGAGAAGGTTTATATTCGCAGTGATTTATACGTAGATGGTTCGGTGAATTTTACCGGTGGATTTATTCAAACCAATACTGTTGTAAATGTCACTGAACAAATGGATATTTCCAATGATGGTACTGGTCCTGCGTTGATTGTTCGTCAATTAGGTGCACAACCTATTATGAAAGTCATTGATGGCAAACCCGATAACAGTTTGGAAACAGTAATGACAATTGCCGATGGTGGTAATATGGGTATTAAAACGGAACAACCCGTAAGTACATTGGGTGTAGCTGGGGGTGTTTCATTGGGTAGTGGTATTGTTAGTGATACCAACTACACTGCCGGAGATGGTACATTAATTGCTGAACGTACAATTGGTATTGGTAAAATTCTTCCTCAACAAGCATTAGATGTAAGTGGTGCTATTCAAATTCGTGGTGTAGCGGATGGGTCCAACGCAGACATACCCGGAAGTGATGTATACAATTATTTAGTATTAAGTGATAAAGGTGGTGTAAACGGAACAACAAAAGATTATGTTAAAATTCGTCAAACCGGAGATCAGGATAACGATAATTATGCGTTGGCCTTTGATTTCCATCAAGACGCGGATGACGCAAACTTCTTTATTCGTAATGTTCAAACAAGTCAATGGACAGACCCAAATACAAATAATATTACAAGTCAACACCGTATTAATACTCGGTTTGCTGTTAAAAACGACAAAGTTGGTATTAATACAGATGCACCCACTGCTGCATTAGACGTTGTAGGAGACGCCAAAATAAGCACAACATTAGATGTAAATGGTGTTGCAAACATGAATAACAAACTCAATGTTATTAGTGATGCGTCATTAGGAAGCACTCTTACTGTTGCCGATGCGACTACATTAAACAGCACACTTACTACAGTAGGTGCAACAAATCTTCAAGATATATTACTTGTTGATGGTGCGGCAACAATGAATAATACACTAACCACAATCGGTGCTACCGACTTACAAAACACATTAAGTGTAGACGGAGTCACCACATTAAAAAACAATGCTATTGTTTTGGAAGACACTTCACTTAACAAAACACTCACTGTTGACGGTGCCACCGCATTGAAAAATACATTGGCTGTTACTGGTGCGACCACATTAAATAATATATTACATACAGTGGGTGATGTTTCATTTGATAGCGCATTGGTTCTTGATGGCGCTGCTACATTAAAAGATACTCTGACTACTGTGGGTGCTACAACACTTCAATCTACATTGGGTGTCACTGGTGCTGCAACACTTCAATCTACATTGGATGTAACAGGTGCTACCAGTTTAGGTAATAGATTAAATGTTGTCGGTGATGCATCATTAAATAGTGCGATTAATGTAGATGGCGCTGCAACATTAAAAAATACACTTACTACAACAGGTGTAACCAATTTATTATCAACTCTTAATGTTGACGGAGTGACCACATTGAAAAACAATGCCATTGTATTGGAAGATACATCGCTTAATAAAACACTTACTGTTGATGGCGCTACTGCATTGAAAAACACATTGACTACAACTGGTGCTACTGAACTAAAGAGCACATTAAGCGTGGACGGAGTGACCACATTGAAAAACAATGCCATTGTTTTGGAAGATACCTCGCTTAATAAAACACTTACTGTAGATGGTGCTACTGCCTTGAAAAATACATTGGCTGTTACTGGTGCTACTACATTAAATAACACACTGGATGTTACTGGTGCGACTGACTTGGGAGCTGCCCTTGATGTTACTGGTGTTACTACATTGAAAAACAATGCTATTGTATTGGAAGATACATCATTAAACAAAACACTCACTGTAGATGGTGCTACTGCATTGAAAAATACATTAGATGTTACTGGTGCTACTACATTAAATAATACATTAACCACAACAGGAGCAACTGATTTACAATCTACATTAGATGTTACTGGTGTTACCACATTGAAAAACAATGCCATTGTATTGGAAGACACATCATTAAACAAAACACTTACTGTTGATGGTGCTACAGCATTGAAAAATACATTGGCTGTTACTGGTGCTACTACATTAAGTAGTACATTAACCACCACCGGCGCAACAGATTTACAATCTACATTAGGTGTTACTGGTGCCACTACATTAGGAAACACACTTGGTGTTACTGGTGCTACAACATTAAATGATACATTGGTGGTAAGTGGTGCTACTACAGTAAACAATAAATTAACCGTAGCAAATGATACATCATTAAATAGTGCATTGGATGTGGCGGGGTACGCAACAATAGATGGACTCACAACTATTAATAATAATCTTGTTGTAAATGGTGATGCTAGTGCGCAAAAACTCAATGTTGACAACATTCAATTGGATTCAAACATTATATCGACATCTGCTGGACAAGATTTGGAAATTCGTCCTGGAAATAATTCCACACCTGGTAGTGAAAAAGTATATATTCGCAGTGATTTAGTTGTAGATGGTTCGGTGAATTTTACCGGAAACTTTATTCAAACAGATACTGTTGTTCGTATTACAGAGCAAATCGATATTTCAAATGATGGTACTGGACCTGCGATTAAGGTCACACAATATGGTCATAATGATGTTATGAAAGTATTAGACGGTAATTCACCAGCAGTAGCCGAAACAATTACTTATTACGTTCGTTTATCTTCCATTACTGATTTCGCTAATCGTGGTTTGCCTTATTACATATTAAGTACAGCAATCGGTGGTCCGGCAATAAATAATATTGAGCATCCATTTACACTTTTAGCAGGTAATACATATAACTTTATTGGACAAGATGCTAATTTAGACAGTCACCCTTTTGTCATTGGTAATGAATTACAATCCGGAGCACCATTTGATAATGGGTCAAATATTACAATTAGTTCCACTGCTGCTTCTGGTTATTTTACAGATAATTTACACGCCGGAGCCAGTCCAGCTGCATATCAAGCTCTTACAAATGGAACTAGAATTACATTTACTATACCTGCGGATTATGGTCAACCTGGTGGTACAAGTGGTGAAGCGGATAGTTTATGGTTCTTTGAAGCAACGGATTTGACAAAGAAGCGTCCATTTAATATTGTTACATATAGTAACAGTTTAGACACTGTATTCATTATTAAAGACGGCGGTTTTGTGGGTATTGGTACAGATAATCCTACAAAAACTCTCGATGTTGATGGTGGTGCTAGGGTGCGTCAAGATTTATCTGTCGAAGGAAATACCGGCATAAATGGAACACTTATTGTTGACGGTGCAGCACAATTAAAACAAGGATTAACAGTAACCGGCGGAGATTTAAATATACCCAATAATTATATTAATCAAATCGTATAATTTTTTATAAACATTTTATATCTTAGAATAATTATATTTTGTTTAGGCAACAGTATAAATTTATATTTATATTTATATAGATATAAATGAGTTGGCCGTATGACAATAGTGCTAATCGTTATGTTAAAACTTTTATGAAAGAATTTCTCGATTTAAGTGGTGAAATGCACGTTCGTAAAGGCGATATACGTATTCATGATGGCAGTCTTAATATACAAGGACAATCGCTGCAAGTAGCAGACAATAAATTCGTAATTGACGATTTGAGTATTAATAGTAATATTTACGCTGCACAGTTAGGTATTGGTAGTAACATTGAGGTTGAAGGTAATATTTTATCCGAAGGAGTTGTTGGAATTGGCTCAACAGATTCAAATATTGCATTAAATATTTACAAAGATGCAACTACTGCACATTTACAAATAAGACCTATAACAGCTGAAAATGCAATAATGATAATGGAAGGGAGAAAAAATCCGAGTGGCACGACCACCAGAAGAGATGGAGTAACTCAGATTCAATTTAAAAACATGGGTGGCCTTCTTGGTAGCATCGATGCATATAAAATGGCACAATATAACAATCGAGGGGGTATGATTTTTAATACATACAATAGTGATGTGAATAATACAGCAAACGCCACATTAATATTAGATTCATCCCATAATGTCGGTATTGGTACAACAAGTTGGAATGATGCACACAAACTTCATATAGAAGGAACGTTAAATGTATCAAACGGTATAGTTGGAATATTACAAACCGCGGAACAAACCAATATTACAAGCTTGGGTACGCTTACTTATCTTACTACAAGTGGAACGACCAATTTAAACGGTTCTACAAGTATAAACGGTAATGGTGTTCTTACATTAAATAATACAACGGGTGGTTCTAATGAAGGAGGTGAACTTATATTGAAAGATGGAACAAATGCTAGTCCACAAGGACAATGGTATATTGATAGTTTTTATAATTCATCGGCTCTGTTAAGAATCCGACACAATAACTGGCCAAATTCAATGGTTTTTGATGAAGCCAATAAAAAAATAGGTATTAATAAAGCCAATCCAAGCGAAATGTTGGATATATGCGGAAATGTGCTTATAGACAATGGACTAACCGGTGAAAACAAACAAGGAGGAAAACTTATTTTTGACAATGCGTTTGGTGTCGCCGGCCCAAATAAAATACAACTTCAAAGTAGCGGATACGGGTTTGGAGTGGATGGCAACCTATTTAAGCATTTATCTGGTTCAACAACCCATAGATGGTATTATAATGCATCAACAGGTGGTAATGGAACCACCGCAATGACACTACAAAACAGTACACTTGGTATTAATTTAGATTCGCCAAATACAAGTTACAAATTAGATGTAAGTGGTACATCACAGTTTCGTGACAATGTGGATGTAAACGGTATAACCTTTCATAATGATGGTTATAGTGCATCTAACCCGATTTATTACCATAGTTTATCGACAGGTTCTTTGCCTACTGGATGGGCAAGTACCGGTACGTTGGTTTTTAGTACAACAAATGGTATTACATTGAACAATTCGGAAACGTTAACATCACCTACATTTGATTTAAGTAACTGTCTTTATTATACCGATGGTGTAAATAATAATAAACATACTTCAGCACGTATACTTGTAAAAACAATGATGAGATTAGATGCTACGAATAATAACAATGAAGTAATTACAATCCAACTATTAGATTCTACCGACGATGCATTAATAGATATTATATGGCGTAGTGATGATAAAGAACCGGCGACAAATAATAAATTTGAAACTGCAGTATGCGATATTACACCATATATTAAATCTGGACGTTCAAGTTTTAAAATAAGATTCGACGCAGGAAATACATTAACAGGTGATTTTATCAACATTAAACAATTTACAATTTGTAAAGATGATAGTAGTCCTTGGTATAAAAACTCAGTATATAAACAGCAAGTATTGGGTGGATTAAGTATTGGCACGGATGAATACATTGGTCGTGATTTAAATAGTCAAGAATTACTTGTAGAAGGCAATGTTGGTATTGGTGTGACAAACCCGGCTTATAAACTCGATGTAAAAGGTGCAAGTGCAAGTCAAGATCTTGTATTATTAAATGTTCATAATAATTCTAATGGTGCTAATACCGCTGCTTCAATAGGGTTTATTGCAAATAATTCTACAAGTTATGGTCATCAAGCAACAATTACATGTAAAAGATATGGTCAAAGTAATTACGGTTTGTTGTTTTCAACACTTGGTGATGAATCTATGCATATTCGACAAAAAAGTGATGTCATAAGCGTAGGTATTGCAAATGCCGCAGATACAGAACCAGCTACCACATTAGATGTTAGTGGAAATCTCAATATTGGTCATAAATATTCAAACAATACTACAAAAACACATAGTGCCACGAATAATTACATTGGAGATTTCTTATTTCAAAATCCAGATACTGCAACTGGCGTATTAAGATCAGAAATACAAAATAAAATGGCTCTTGGAGCAAAAGGAACTAATGTATTGACAATAGATGGTGCCAATGAGCGAATAGGTATAAAAAATGATGCACCAGCAACAGAATTGGACGTGTGTGGTAACTTAACATTAAGACAATTCGGTGGAAGTCCTTACATAAATTTCCTTCGTTCTTCAAGTGGTAGCGCTACTAATTGGACTATGAAATCATCAAGTGGAAAATTTTCTTTTGATGCAAAGGGCAACGGCTACGACAATAAAATATTGCATTTAGGACATATGGGTAGCACAAACACCGGTGCACTTGCTGTTGGAGGCAGCATAGATATGACCGGCCCCACATTACAAGTCATTGGTGACGCAAGTATTAATAGTCATTTAACAGTGGGCGGAGATTTGAAAGTCGATGGAAATATTAATTTTGATGGTGATGTTATTCAAACAAACACACTTATTAAATTTACAGAATCCATTGATGTAAGTAATAGTGGAACACAACCTGCATTGCGAGTGAATCAAGTTGGAGCGAGTGATAATTATGCAGTTGCAGAATTTTTACATAATGACGCAATTGCAATGAGTATTCGCGGTGATTCTGGTTATGGTGGTGATGTGTCTATGAATCATCGTTTAAGCGTAGCGGGTGATGCATCATTTGGAAATATGTACATTGCGGGTAATTTGATTGCGCCAAACCTTGCATTAGATACATTATCGATTGATACAATTACTATGGCTCCATCCAATGCAAGTGATTATTCCATTGCCATTGGTAAAGATGCTGGAGTAACTGACCAATCTTACAATTCCATTGCACTGGGTAAGGAAGCAGGCAAAACACGCCAACATAATGATGCTATTGCTATTGGAAATGCAGCTGGTAAAATCAATCAAACTACGTATGCTGTTGCCATTGGTAGTGGTGCCGGTAAACACAATCAAAAACAAGATGCAATAGCAATTGGAAGATCAAGTGGTGAAGTAAGTCAACAAAGTTTTGCTATTGCGTTGGGTGCTACCGCTGGTTATCAGAATCAAAACCAACGTGCTGTTGCCATTGGTAATTTGAGTGGTCGACATAATCAAGGCAAAGAAGCTGTTGCTGTTGGTTATAGTGCTGGAAGAAGTAATCAAAATCAGTATTCAATCGCTATTGGTAGCGAAGCAGCAGATGCTAGTCAAAATGAGTATTCAGTCGCTATTGGTTATAAAACAGCATATAGAAATCAACAAAAAAACGCTATTGCTATTGGTTACCTAGCCGGTTACAATGATCAAAGTGGTAATGCTATTGCTATTGGTTACCAAGCAGGTCAAACTTCTCAAAATTTTCATACTGTTGCGTTGGGTGCAAAAGCTGGTTTTGATAATCAAGGCGTATTCAGTATAGGTATTGGTAATGGCGGTGGTAGAAATAATCAAAGATCATATGCTGTTGCGGTTGGTTATCAAGCTGGTCAAACAAATCAAGGACAACAAGGGGTTGCTATTGGTAACCATGCCGGTTTAAATTATCAAAGTACAGATACTATTGCAATAGGTACGTATAGTGGACAGAATAACCAAAAAAATAATTCTGTAGCTTTGGGTTATTTCGCAGGTAATAGTTATCAAAATCAGTATTCAATCGCTATTGGTAATAATGCTGGAAGAAGTAATCAAAATCAGTATTCAATCGCTATTGGTAGCGAAGCAGCAGATGCTAGTCAAAATCAGTATTCAGTCGCTATTGGTTATCAAACAGCATATAGAAATCAACATGAAAACGCTATTGCTATTGGTTACCAAGCAGGACGTATGGATCAGTCAGGAAACAGCATTGCTATGGGATACACTGCGGGTGAAATAGATCAAGGTCAATATAGTATTGCAATTGGTTACACAGCAGGAAGATATAATCAAGGTAGATATGCAAGTCAAGGTTTTGATGGTGGAGCAATTGCTATGGGAATAGGTGCCGGCGCTATCAATCAACGTTACAATGGCATAGCTATTGGACGTAGTGCCGGTTATAATAATCAAAGTACAAATACTATTGCAATAGGTACGTATAGTGGACAGAATAGCCAAAAAGCTAATTCTGTAGCTTTGGGATATAAAGCCGGCCATGACAACCAAGGACAGAATTCAATTGCTATTGGCAAGCAAGCCGGTGAAATTAATCAACATAATAATACTATTATACTAAATGCGCAGGGTAGCACATTTAACAGTACAAGCACAGATAGCGTTTACATTAAACCCGTTAGACAATCAGATAAACCAGCATTATCGGGTGGAGCAGTTATTAATACCCAAAATAGTGCACATCATCTTAATTACGATATTAGCAGTGGTGAAGTGTCATACAGCAGAGACATTGATATTAGTTTGGGTGCAATTAATTTATGGGATAGTTCATTAAATATTTGGGGAAGTGATGGTGGTCCAGCACCAAACAATAGTACTACCAATACTGCTCCAATTTACTTTAAAGCGCGTAATAGTGCCCATCAGTGGACAATGGCATCTATTGCAGGATATTATGCAGCAAACAATGGAAGTGCTACTGATTTCCCTGGTGGTCTTGCATTTAATACCAAAAGAGCAGATAATAATGCATCTACCGCTGTGACTACTGCAATGGTAATTGACGCAAATGGCCAAGTCGGTATTGGACATACTTTACCGCAAAAAATGCTGGATATTAGTTTAGGAAGCGCAGTCATTTCAAAATATATCGCCAACCACACAGATAGTGCACATAGTGTATTAAAATTAAATCAGGAAGAGGTGACTGCCACGTATACTAATGGAAGACCAGTTCTTACACTTGATTGGGCAGCAGAAACAGGTACTCATGAAGGTAATACCAACTCATACAAATGGTCGTTTGGACAAGGTGGTGTAAGTGGTGTAACTAATGGTGGTAATAGTGGCACATTAGGTCTGGGATATAATCATAAAGGGACTTATGGTTGGGAGCCGCAATTTTACTTTACTGGCACTGGTAAATTGGGTATTGGTAATAATGCTCCAAGCACAAAATTAGAAGTAACTGGAAGTGTACGTATAGACAATGGACAATCGAGTTCCAACACCCAAGGAGGAACACTTATTTTTGACGACGCAAAGAATATTGCCGGCCCAAATAAAATACTACTACACTCCGATGGACACGGTTTTGGTGTAGACACCGGAGACGCATTAAAATATAATTCCAAGGGCAAACATCAATTTTATGTAGGTTCATCAAATAGTGGCAATGGTAATCTTGCACTCGAGATACATAATAGCAAAGATGTTAGTATGAACGGTGGTGCCAGTATAAGTGGTGGTGCCTATATTACAGGAGACATTGGTAATATGAATAGTACCAATAGCCCACCAGGTGTTTACTTAGGTACAACTGGTACACATTACGCAATGATGCAAATAGTTAGTAGTAACACCGATGGGGGTTTTATTGATTGGACAGATAATAATAGTGATAACGATTATGAAGGAAGAATACGATATAGTACAGCGGATAGTGGTAGCACTTTCAAATCTGGATTCAACTTTTACACAGACAAAACACATCGTATGAATATTGGTGGAACTGGCAATGTTGGTATTGGTATGACAAACCCAGCTTATAAACTCGATATAAAAGATGCAAGTGCACAAAACGATCTTGTATTATTAAATATTGCAAATTTTTCTAATAGTGATGATACAGCTGCTTCAATAAGATTTACTGCAAATAATAGTGGTACTACATCTTTTAATGATAATGCAAGAATTACATGTAAAAGATATAAAAGTCAAAATTACGGTTTGGTGTTTTCAACACGTGGTGATGAATCTATGTATATTCGCAATAAAAGTAATAGCATACGTGTAGGTATTGGAAGCGCAGTAGTCGCGGATCCGTCTGCCACATTAGAGGTAGATGGAAATCTCAATATTGGACATAAATATTCAGACGATACTACAAAAACACATAGTGCCACGAATAATTACATTGGCGATTTCTTATTTCAAAATCCAGATACGGCAACCGGTGTATTAAGATCAGACATACAAAATAAAATGGCTCTTGGAGCAAAAGGAACTAATGTATTGACAATAGATGGTGTCAATGAGCGAGTAGGTATAAATTCTGATAGTCCAAGTTATACATTGGATGTAAGTGGACGAGCAAGAATATTATGCAATACAACTGGCGATAGCGCGGGTCTTCTTATAGAAAATAATAATACTGCTAGCGCTGATAATGACGCTGTTTTAGTATTACATTCAAAGGATATAGGAGAACCAACTGTATTATTTAAACATGATAATACAAAAAAATGGGCACTTTCAGCAGGTGGAAGTGCAAATAACGGTAATTATTATATATATGATTATGGAGCGTCTGGTTCTCGTTTAAATATTACACAAGATGGAAATGTAGGTATTGGTCTTAATCATTCAAGTCCATCACAAGTATTAGATGTTGTTGGAAATATTACTGCAACTGGTACCATTACATCCAGTTCGGATATCAATCTCAAAACAAATGTAAAACCACTCGAAAATGCATTGGAAAAAATAAGTAAATTGCAAGGTGTTTCATATAATCGTAATGATTTAGAAGATAAAGAAGCAACCCATATTGGTGTAATTGCGCAAGAAATAGAAAAAGAATACCCCGAAGTGGTTTCCGAAAGCGAAACAGGAAAGCGCGTTGCATACGGAAATATGATTGCGCCATTAATCGAAGCCATTAAGGAACTCAATATTAAAATAAATGAACTTGGAAATGAAAATGCTGAACTTAAAGAGCGTATTAATGTTCTCGAACAAAAATAATTTAGAGTTATAAAATCATAAATAAGATAAGATGTATTTATGATTTAGTTGAGTTTGCAAAAGCAAATATAAATTCTAGTTAAATTATATATTATGACATCAACATTGGAAAAAAGATATCCACCAATAAAATACTCAAGTGGAAACGATATATTTACAGATTCATTTATGACAGATTTATCCAATTCTCATCCCGTTTTGACGTGGAGTGGTGCTCAAAGTATGCCTGTAGAAATTAGTGGTGCTGATTATGGTAATGGAATATATACAGTAGACGTACCATATATAACACGAGGTAAATCATCATATCCATCAACACCAGCTCTACCCTCTTTTATTGGTGGAATGTATCGATTATTTGACGGAGTCAGTTCTGTAGATAGTAGAGACGAGACAGTACGTATAGGTGCTTATGCATATAGACACACAATACTTGCTGCAGCAGGATATAGTCCATTTTTAAGCAATGCAGCAAGTTATGTACATAATACACAAAGTGATGGAATACTTACAATATTTGATGGAACAACATCACCTGCCACAACAGCTCTAAATAGAACAAATTTCTTATTTCAATCAGGTCAACTTAGTACTAATGTCACAACGGGCTATTATTATGGTGCATTTGATGCAAGCAATGCATTTACAGTAAATTTTTATTTTAGTACGGTTCAACCTGGTCCAAATAGAGCAATGTTTTCAGTTGGAGGATCACAAGTTGACGGACAATCATTTACTATTTATATGCACAATGGAACAATAAAAATAAGCGCGGGAGGGACGAATTATAGTGTTGATTTTAGTGACAGTTTTTCAAATTTAAATAATGGAAAAATTTACCATTTAAGATGTAGATATAACGGATATGGACAGTCGGGCGCCAATACATATACAGCAACAAATGAAGTACAACTTAAAATCGTTGAAGCGGGGCAAAACATAAAAGAAGCATCTTATGTAACAAAAAGTTTTCTTCCAAGTGGAACCGTTTTAAATATTAGTACTGCAACAAATGATCAACTTATATATTTTGGCAGACAAGCAAATAATAGTAGTACTGTGTATAATTTTATTGGTAAATTACATTACAACTTAGATATTTTTGAATATTCAGAAAGCGCACTTGATAATGGTTATGAACCATCCATTGGTTATCGTGCTGTTGACAATGCTTATATGAGTAATTTTATAAAAGACAATAGTAAAACACATAGTGCATCGGGTACAGATGGCATTCCTGGTCAGTGGATTAGTTTAAAACTCCCAAATAGTGAAACCGAAGTTGGATATGGAACAAATGGTATTATACCCACCAAATTTTACATTGGTGGTAGAACACAAGGCGAGTATTTTGCAAAAACAATCACTGTATTAGGAAGTTCTGATGGTACAAATTATACAACCATTATTGATAATGCACACAAAAAAAATGTAGACGGTACTTTTGAAATATTAGTTGAGCCATCAAAGAAAACATACAATGAATTTGTATTTATTTTTACTCAAAGTACAGCGGGTGCACCTTTTATTGAAATAACAGAAATGGGTGTATATGGTTATGAAGCCACCGAAAGGTCGTTTATTGATAATACGGGATTCGGAGGAGAAACAATCAAACCAATTTATCAAGATGATTTTACATCACAAGTGTTTGACGGAAATATGTTTTCATATGTAAATATAACACCCGAAGAAGTTATTAGTGGCTCAACGCCATTCACGATTGAATTGAATTATAGCACAGACACTAGTAACAATCATACCGGTCCAATATTTAGTATGGGTCGAGATAATATTGTTGCTGGAAATTATACAATTGAGCAAAATACTCTTGCCAGACCTACAAATGACCATTATACATGGAGATTAAATAATACGCATTATATTTCTTATGCAAATATGCTTCCAAATACTGCTACAGCATCAATAAATAATGCTGCTAGTGTTTTTGCCACACCCCACGACAATTCAATTAATTTATTACTTGACATAAACACGACACATCAATTGGTAGTTAGTTCAGATGGCAGTTATAATGTTAATTTTATGTTAGATGGAAAAATAGTGAAAACAGAAGTAAGACAAACGACTGATAATCCAAAAAAACCAAATAACTTAAATAATGGTAAAGATTCAATGTTTAATATAAGTATTGGTCAAAGAACCCCGAAATTTTCATTTAATACACCATATAATGGTAGCAATATATTTTATTTTGATGGGACAACATCTAGTGTTATAAACTTAAATGGTTCTGGTGGCATTACACGTAATGGAACAACACTGTTTTCAAATTCTGGATTTGCGTGGATGACTGGTAATGCTGCTCGTACGGTAACATTTGAAATGAAAACAACATTTCAAAATACTAGTGATGTTATTTTAATTGGTACTGGTAGTACGGGTACTACAGCTGGTCAACGTTTTAACGTTAAAATGAAAGCTAATGGTAAATTAAATATTAGCACATATAGTAACGATACATCGGCCGCTAGTCACGACGATATACGTGATGGACAATGGCATTTTGTTTCTATGTCTTGGGATGGAACTAACATACAAATTTACATTGACAAAATACTTGTATTAACTGATAGTTTAAATACATTAAATACACCAGTTAATGGTGGTGTAGCTTATTTAGGTGCAAATGTAGATGGTACTAATAATTTATATACGGGTTATTTGCGAAACGTACATTTTTATAATGGAAATATACATAGTGACAACAAATTCAAAGGAAAAATCCATCGCGTAGCCGTATACAAAGATTTATTTATAGATGACCCTCAAAAAATAAAGTTATTAGAACTAAGTGGTGGTTTAAGTGTAAATAAAATACAAAATAATACTGATTTAAAAATTCACGCTACGGGTGCATTACAAATCCCCAATTATACCGTAGACCCACAAATAATCACACCTGAACAATCAAAAGGTTCTATTTATTATAATACAACGTTTAATTGTTATAAAGGGTATGATGGCGCGTCGTGGAAAGTCATCAAAGGGGGTATATCGAACGAATCAGGAACAGTATATGCAAATTCTGATGCAAACATGTCCTTATTTACATCTCATATTGGACAAAGTGCAGTTCTCAATTTAAATACGGAAGACCTTGTATTTGCAGATAGTGATGATGGTGGACGCTATCTTAATGGTCTAATTGGTGACGAATCAATAAATGCAGCAAAAAATCCTATTGGAACGCCTTTATCCATTGTGTTAAAAGTTAAGTTTGACGGCAATGCACGTGCATTAACTAGTTCGCAGCAAATTATTAGAGATTTTTTCAATATTGAAAACCGAGAAATAGATAATGGATTTTTCGGTATAAGCACTACCATATGGAGACGAGGATTTTACTACACGAATACAAATACAGTTAATAACGCGTTTATAAATCAACTTGCAAGTGGTATAGATAATCCAAATGTACTTGTAAATAAAGATTATATTGCAATTATTAGTTACGATGGAAATAAAACAATCACATATACCATTTATAATGAAACAGATGGTGGTTCCGCTGTTTCGATTTCCGAAACACAAGATTATTACCAAAATTTAACATTAAATGATGGATTCTTATTTGGTGGTTCCTCCGGTCATTGGTTTGAAGGAAAAATTTATTATATGCAAATACATCATCATTATTTTTCATCATATAGTGCATTTACACAACACGTAGATGGTTACATTGTATTAAGTTCTATAAATGAAGATCTTACAATGATTAATTTTGGAAATGTCGGTATTGGAACAACAAATCCACAAACAACATTGGATGTAAATGGTAGTATTGGTGTATCAAAAGATATTGATTTTTATGACCCGTTATTTACAACTGCCAGAGGAAGTGTGCGTTATAATAATAATAATCACGTTGCGAATTATAGTTTTATATTAAATGGACAAGAAGCAAGTAACACTGATGTATACGGCAGTGGCGAAGTTTTGGCTCTTACTAATGCAACGCTATCAATACCTGGTCCATTACAATTACGTAATAACAATGATTTTATTACTTTACCAATTACTGTTGGACAAAGTGTTGACTTCACTATTTCGTTTTGGGCTGAAATTAAAGGACTTAATACATATAATCATCTACTTTCATTTGGAGATTGGGATAATAATAGTCCACTCAAACAGTTTCGATTATATAAATCTGATACAGGTGGTCTACAAATGCAATGGTATAGAACGACTCCCATTACCACAACGAGCAGTGGTCCATTTATTTACCAAGTAGATAATAAAATTCATCATTTTTGTTTAACACGACATTCTGATATGTTAAGATTATTTGTAAATGGTATTGAAGAAATGTCAGATTCTCTAGATGGAGGTTCTTTTGCCAGCAGCGCACTTTTAAGTTCAACCATTTATATTGGAACAAGTGAACCTAGTGTTGCTAGTAGTGGGGCTGATAATACTAGTTCCAATATAGACGTATATAGAGTAGACGTATGGACAAATAAAGGTTTCGATAATGCAAACGATGCAAAGATTATTTATGACAATGGATACATTAATCCTCACGTTCCCAATATAAGTAATCCCGCTTATCAAAGTATATCATTGGAACACGAAAACGCAACTTTGGGTAATTATTATAATAATAAACTTACTATAAGTGACGGCGTGACGCTTTCAATGAACAATGGTACGTCATTGGATTTTAACAAAACAAACACGCGTATTAAAAACGGAAAAGGAAACGCCGAATTAAATATTGGAGGTAGTGTCACCATTGGAAACACATATGATAGTTTGCAAGTAAATAAAAACACATTGTGTGTTGAAGGAGCCGTCGGTATTGGTACAACATCAATATCAGAAAACGATAATATGGTAATTTACGACAAAACACTTTCAAAAAATGCAGTAAATATTTCAAAAATGGGTAGTGTAACAATGGACAATAGTGGCGGATTTAATAATGAAAAAATGTTGTACTTTCCACCATGCAAAATTCGCCCAAGTTCATTTAAAACACTTGCTGATGCAAATTTAACAAATGCCAATGGTACATCACAAACTTCCGCACCAAATGCTGAACAAATAGACGTTTATTTTGATGTTAGTCAAAACAATTTAAGTTATGGTCGTGGACGTTATTATTTCTCTATGGCAAGTGTGGAAAACAATAACTTAGGATATACTTATTTATTTTCCGGTATTCCTTCAAGTAGCGACAATCAACATCTTGTTGGTGAGGAATCTAATATATATCCGGCTTCGTCATATGCTGCAACCACAAGTGCACCAAATTACCAAAATTTAAATATTTATGGATGGTGGTTTTCTTTACAAATGCCTAATCCAGTCACATTGGATCATTTTACTGTAAATCTTGAAAAGGGAAGTTATCCAGTAGAAAGACGCATAAAGCGAGTGTTTGTTATTGCTACCAATGACAATGAGGATTATTATAAATTAGGTTATTTTGGTGGAGCAGGTGCGCACGGTTCTTCCGTTATATCGAATGATGCAAAAATTACTCATTTTTCATATTATGCTGAACAAGGCAAAAATATGCAAAGTTCTCCGTTTTTAAAATATATTTTTATTGTTACACAAACAATGGGAGATGCAAATACACCCGCGCTTTCCGCATTCCGTATTTATGGAAGTCAAGGAAAACTAAAAATACATCAAAGTTTAAATGCATCCCGTGCATACATTGGAAACAAAAAACCTTATTTTTCATATGGTGTAAATAATCCTATTACGTTCAATAATGACAATGTAAATTTAACAGGCGATGGATTTAAATGCATAAAAGGTAAAGCACCGAGAACATTTGAATTCGAAATTAACTCTATTTTTGATTTATCTAGTGGTAATACCAGCACGGGTACTGATACAAATAGTTCTATTTTTATAGCAACAGGTGCAACAACAAACAACAATACGTTTAATATACGTCAATATAGAACTAGCTTAAACATTATGGGATATAATAACGATTATGTAAGTTGGACTTTAAGTCAAGATGATGTATTTGACGGACACTGGCATCATTATAGAATTACATACGACAACGACTATTTTACGTGTTATGTTGATAATATAAAACGCCCGGCAATTAGTGGCGTTCATAGTAATGGCAATACTGAATCAGCAGACGGTTATACTATAAAACTTAAAAGAAACGGAGGATTAAATACACTCGGTGATACTAATCGTATTGGTAGGTCAAATCATAGTTCTTATAGTCCATTTTTTGGACAAATGCGAAATATCCATTTTTACGACCATGTAAGTGAAGGTTCTATTACATTTAACGTAACAAGCAGTAGTCAAACATCAAAAATGATTATGGACAATGCAAATGCACCTAACTATTTAAATACACAAGGACCTAATCGTATTGAAATAGACGACAAATCCGGTATTGGTGTTCAAATGCATTTGACTTCGCACGGTGCAAACACCGCTGGTATGGGCACTGGTTCCATTAATTATATATCCGAAGGTGACCATCATGTATTTGAAACTGCAAATTCATTTATGGATCTTAATAAACAACGTTTATATTTGCCCGGTCCAGTAAATTACAACGATTTAAGTTTAAATGATAATTATAAATGTGCAGAAGATTTTGTTAACACCGACATTGGTTTAAATGTAAAGGGTTCTATTTATGTTGATGGTCCTTGGGCAGATGGTAATCCACCAACTGCAACCGATTTAAGTAATCGAGTATTTGGTGCCGTAGATGCAAACGGGTATGCAAAAAATAATCTTATAGATGGTAAAATATCCAATACTTATACGTGCTTTGATGGAACGCAATCTATTTACAATCATGATGTGTCCGGTGGTTATAAAGATTATGCGATTGTAAATCTAGAAGAAACAACGCTAACAAATAAAAATTATACTACATTTATGCATTTGGACGGCGAAGCCACCTATTTTTGGAATGGAGGTACAGACAATTTTGTTGTTGTAAACCAAACATATGCTATTAAAAATCAAACCCTAAATGCTACCGAAGTAATTCCAACAAACGCATATATGGGTGGAACTATTTTGAACACTAATACAGGCGGTACTGGATATGTAGTAACACTCATCACCAAAGTTGGTATTAATGATTATTTATTTGGATACTTAGATACAGGCAATGTTGATGCATGGAAAATGGTCCGCATTGAGTTCGCCATTGAAAATAATAATGTTATAATTAACTCGATTGATGCAAAAAAAAAAGATAGCGTTACTGCACCCGTAACAGATGCATCAAATATAGATCATTGGAATAATCCAACTAGTACAAAAACAACTGCTACGTCGCTTACATCAGATGAATTAGGTATTTACAATTTAGAATTTCAAATTAAAAATTATACAAGCGAACCATACTTTACGCACGGTATTGACCAAGAATTATATTTTGACGGCACTGAAACCAGTGTTATTAATTTAGCACATTTAGGATTAACGTGTGTAAAAGGTTCAAACCCACGAACCATTGAATTTGACTTTAAAACATCCAGTACTAGTATTGTTGGGCTTATTTCAACGGGTTATGGACAAACAACCGCAACACAGATTGATGGCGCCAGTTTTAATATAAGATTAAACAATGGTGCTTTATATTTTATGGGTTTTGCTAGGGATTATGCGTCTTCTAATGCAACTGGTTTAAATGACAACAATTGGCATACTGTTAAAGTCACATATAGTAAACCTTATTTATCCTTTTTTGTGGACAATGTCTTGACTGACCGTGTGGCAAGTAGTAGTAGTTATGATGGTACACTGATTAACACGCAAGATGACAATAACGTATTAGGTCGTTCAAATGATATGTACGATGCAAATGGTGGACTAAATGATGCATCTTATTACACTGGATATTTGCGAAATGTACGTTTTTACGATTATGCACAAAACGACAATGATTACAATATTATTTATAGTTATGTGCCAAATTTTGAACAAAATGATAATTACGCAACATATTCGTATTACAAAACACACGGAAAAGATTGCAGTCAATATAGTTTGTTCAATAGTGATTTAAGTTTGGGTGTAGGTAAAGCACCCAGTGGGGCATCGGCAGTTACATTTGAACCTTGGACAAACTTTATTAAACAAAATGTATTAATGTTAGGAGAACCCGATAGTTCTTTCAATAGTCAACCCGATTTCATATCGTTACCAAAAGCAGAAGCAGATCATTTAAAAGCACAAAATGGATTTTCTATTATGTTTTACGCAGAAATAGTACAAGGTACTGATTCCGACACGAAGACACAACTTTTGGCCCTAAATTATGATACCCGACCTGCTATTACCAGTGCGTATTTTCATAATGACGGAAAAATTCAGTTTAAGATTTTTAACCCAAGCGTCGATGCCTTAATTAGTGAGGGTTATAAATATATTAATGGAATAACTCAGTTCACATACACATTTACAAATAATAGTATAAAGTTATATTTAAATGGTGAGTTAATTGTAACGAATAATAATACTATTACTGGCGGAATTAGTAGTTTAACTACTGGAAATGACACTAATTTATGGACTATTGGTGAGATGGTACCAAGAGGATTTGATGACGCAGATGAAAATATTTGGCCAATGAAAATTTACAACGTTGTTACATTTGGAAAAGAACTCAGTATAAATGAAATCAATACCATCAAGTGCTTTTCGGATAATAATACACTTAGTCCACTAATCAATACAAATAAATGTGCATATGGTAATACCACAATAGATGTAAATAGAACAATTACCAATGCAATTGTTGAGCGAAATGCACAATATATTTACAATCATAACATAAAGAAAATCAGTATTTGTCCAGAACATGATGCAACACCCGCTATGTTACGTGCAACACGAATTGTTACAAACAGCAAACCTGAAAATGGGTCAGTCGATGTGAATCATTTAGAATTACAAGGAAGTGATATTTTAGGAGGTAGTTCCATTCATTTAAATGCTGCGCAAAAAGTTATTATTGACGGTAATTTGACAATTACACAAAATGTGTATGATATGTCGGGTGACATTAAATCTACAATATTTGAAAATTTGCAAATTAACTCGGATTCCAGTGCACCGGGATTTCAAATATTTGCAAATAATGAAGATATTGGAATGAAAATAGACGCCAGTGCTTCAACCGCAGTTAATCCATTAATAATGGGCACAAGCGTAGGCAGTGCTGCAAATATAAATATAGCTTTTTCCAAAAATGCCGGATTACACATTCAACCAGACGGACAAGCGGGTGTAAATAATCAAAATCAACGTGGAACCATTGATACACACAGAGGTTTAGACGTAAGTGGTACCGTTTTTGGTATTTATCCAGTTGGGTCAATTATGATGTATCCCTATCAAGTAGTTAATAATATTAGCAATAATCTTCCACCTGGGTGGAAACTATGTGATGGATCCACATTGCTGATAACAGATTATAGCGATTTATTTAGTATTATTGCTTATGATTATGGTGGAAATGGTAGCACTACATTTAATTTACCCAATTTTAATAATAACTATTATGCATATGGATTGTATGATTCAAACACGGCCACTACATTTGGAAATAATAGTATGGGAACTAATTCTCTTGTAAGTCATACTCATATTGTGGACACACGTAGTGGTGGTGATCTTTCTTTTAACAATGTTTCTGGTAGTGACCACGATAAAATAACGTATGTTACTAATGGCGATAGTGCTATGGGTAGTAATCATAGATTACCATTTTTTAAACATAATCAGGGTGGAAGCAACACTGCCAAAATGCGTCAACTGCAAGCTTCAAACCAAAACGGAAATAGAAGAACGCACTATTCTCACATATATAATATTATAACACCCGCGGGAACATCCATTGCAAATCAAAATACTCCCGATGATATAATGAACAATAAGACCGATAGCATTACGACAAATAACTCTAATCAACACCTCCGGTTTCACGATAGTACTGATAATGTATTAGATATTTCTAATCAAAATGTCACGGTATCACATACATTGACTAGTAATAATACAGGGGGGGGTGACCCTTGGTTACCAAAATCAACCCAAATGAAATCTATTATTTATACGGGTGTTATATAAATCACATAAAAAGGCACCATAAAAAAATTTATTTAGTAATACAATACTATTTTTGTTATATTATAATTATTAATACCTTTAATAATTATATACAAGATGTCTACTATTATAAATAATGAAGGTTTTTCACAATCAGACACATTGCAAATACCTGATATTTTAAATGTATCAAATATAACCCCTTCAACTGGAAATATTATAACTATTGAAAATACAAAATCTTTGCGTATTCCCCGACATCCTGCACCAGGAAGTAGCGTAGAATCTACTGGAGAAAATGGACAAATGCGATTTAATACAACGTCAAACACTTTTGAATTTTATCGCAATTCAAATTGGACCACTTTAAATTATGGTTCTATTGGTGATAGTGCAAACAGTACACATGTATGCGAAACCTTTCCTGTACCAACAAATACTTTCCAATTTTATGGTTACAATAATGTTTATGGTAACAAGAATTTTTCCAGTTTAAAGGATTTATATAGTGATGCGTCGTTTCAATTATTTGGAGGTGCAGTATTACGTGATATTAGTGGTATATATACAGACGGCACAAATGACTGGGCTGCCTTTCCAAAAGAAGTCACCAATTTTGGCAACAAAGATTTTACTATTTCATGGTGGATGGCGATTGATGATGATCTTACAAATATGGAATTAATATTAAATTTAGCATATAATGCAACCAATAGTATAGTTATTAGTTATGATGACTATATTCATAGTAATGGAACTTTTGATGGAAATACACAAATACGACTTTACGATAAGACAAAAAACAGTGACACAAGGTCAAATATTCTTATTTCAGGTGGACAACAAATAACAACCGGAACACTATATAACTATGTTCTTGTGAAAGAAGATTTATCTTTTAGTTTATATTTTAATCGCACTTTAATTATTCAACATACTACTGTCAATGGATACACTTTTCCAGATATGTATGCCAATTTTGGCACTGCCGATTATAATACATTAAATGATAATTTTGTTAGTTTTGGAACAGCTGCTCCGCGCGCAGATGATCCAGGTTATGCTTACTCAAAAAAAAGAATATATCGTGTTGATATTTGGAACCAGGCAATAAATACACAAGCAAACATAGACAACATTTATTATAATGGTTATATTTATCCTTTTTATAATGGTATGAAAATGGTTGTCAACAATAAGTTGGGTTTGCATATTCAACCCACGGATTACACCGTTCAATATATTAATTATAATAAAGGTTATGTTGGTATTGGTCATACTGAACCCGAATGTATGCTCGATGTTTCGGGTAGTATTGGTTTACACTCATTAACCATTGACGACCCAAATGATGAAGGCCAATCCAAGTTATATTATAAAACAGGTTCGGGATTAACATTGGAAATGAGTGGAAACGATTACTGGTCTCGTACAGTAATTGCTAGTTCAGTTACTGTTTTTTCAACAGGTAGCAATTCAGATACTTATAGTAATCGTTTACAAACCAGTTTTGATAATAATATGAGTTTTTCTAATACTTCTTACAATGCGCCTACTCCTACTGGTTATGCCACATTAGGACCCAAAGTTAAAATCAAAGATAATGCAATTGTGGGTAAATCATTTGTAGAAGCAAACAGTAGCGCCCAATCAAACACACTTATTATTGAAAATGCATTGGAATTAAATAACAGCGACGTTAAAAGTTATTTTAAAGATGCCATATCTGCGTATTTCTTTGAAGTTGACGGTGGCGTCGGTTCTATTGAAGATGTTGTACGTGGTCCAGGTCACGCAGCTTGTGATGTGAGTCATAATGTATATGATGAAACTAAACTTACTAATTATGGTTTTGATTTAAGTGGTGATAATGTAAATAGTTTTATGTCCATACCCGATATGTATTTACCCAGTAATGGCGAGTTCAGTATATGTTTTCGTTTTATACCCCAGCATCCATTAGGAGCACACGCAACAGGTGCTCAAGACATATATCATGCTGATTTAACAAACATTTACAATATATCAGAATACTATGGAAGTATTCGTATAATGACAACTAGAGATCCGGGTGTTAGTACAAGAAATATACAAATAAGTTTTGAAGAAACCGACCCCAATACTGTAGGAAATACTGTAAGTGGTAAAACTAATCACGGAACCATAAATTTTAGAGCCCAAGATATTCCTGAAATAAATACAACTAATTATGGTAATCAATGGTTATTTATTGTAGTCAATATTAAACCCCATTCTATTCCTGAATTATATGTTAATGGAACATTTTATGCACTCACTGCAGTAGAATGGGGCACAAATGTTTCGCAAACAATTGATGGCATTTTACCAGATTTACCAAGAAACTATGGTGGTAAAATGTTAACACCCACAAAAGTATTAGGTACAGCAATTAATCCTGCCACAGAAATTCGTACAGGTGACTTTTCAAATCCATATAGTTATACTTTTGGTTTGGGAAGAAATACCAGTTTGAATTATGGTTATTATTCGACATATATGGTCTTTGGCCGTACGTTAAATAGTGATGATACATCATTTTGGACAACTGCATTAGACGGCTACGAATATTGCTTGGGAGATTTGATTAAACAGCACCGAGGCGATAAATTTAATGCACGCAATCGCGTATATATTGACAATAGTTATGTTTTACACGCCGAAGAAGCGAATTTCCAGAAAAACGCAGTTACACGCGGCGATGTTAAAGCAAACCGATTGGTTGCAGGTAATGTGACACTTGAACACGGTAAAGCTATTATAAATAACAGTACATATTTAATTAGTGCCTATTATTTTGAAAAATTGGGTGGTGGAAAAGGAAGCATAAACGACGCAATACGTGATCCGCTGAATACCGGTAGTCACATTATTAAAACATATACTCACACTGATTTTGATAGTAATACTTACTTAACCGAATATGGTATTAATAAATCTAATAATACAAATACTCATTTTCAAGTGCCAAGTATAAGTTTACCGTCAAATGGTGTATTTACTCTTTCATTTCGTTATAAAATCACAAGTGGAGGCGTTGGTGAAGAAGGTGGTAACGATGGGTGGCAACAATTATATCGCGCGCAAGTAAAACGTGTAACACAAACTCCTGTACAGAATAAACAATATATACCTCATATACTTATATCAAGAACTGGAAGAGGCGGCTCGGGTTCACAATATATTCCTTCTAGTACGGGAGGAGGACTTAACATTGAATTTTCCAAAGTATTGGATACGAGTAATGAAATAAGTGATCTCTCGCAAAATCATCAACCTTATGCCCAAGACATTAGATATCAATGTGAGATTGATGATGGTTACCAACAACGTAATAAGTGGTATCATTTAGTTATAATAATTATACCAGGAGAATATAAACCGATTATTTACTTAAATAATGTACAAAAAACAGTATATAGCGGACAATATGGTGTTTCAAAAACATATAATACATTTTTTGATATTTTTAAAGGAGCAACATTACAACCGTACGATAATATAACAACTCATTCTAATTATACAATAAGATCATTAACATTTGGTAATAATAGTCGTCAGCTTAATGCTGGCAGTGCAGCGGGGGAACCATATGGATACAACGAAACTGGCCTTGACGACCGTAACTTCATTGGTTATTTATCCACTTATCAAGTATTTAATGGAGCACTTAGTGCAAACGACGTGAATTATTGGTATAAAAAATTAAACAATACTACGCAATTTGAAAATAACAGTTTTGTTTTGTCCAAATGGAATCCATCATTAAAGGATCCATTATATTATCACAAAGGGCTTATAAGTGCCTATTATTTCCAAAAATACGGGGCAAAAGGATCCATTGAAGACGACGTCCGTGGTAATGGTTACGAAATTAAAAATCGTCTTAATGACAGTTATGACAGCAAAACCTATTTGGGAACATACGGTATTAATCATGCGTTAACTGCTACACCGGATTCTTATACTGGAGCACAAGTATCCGACGCATCCATAGTAAATTCATACTGTTCTATACCAACTATACAATTACCTAACACTGGTGTTTTTACATTGCAATTTCGCTATTATGTAAAACACGATAATCAGACCGATGGTTCCGATAATGAGTTTTGGCGAGCAACGATTACAGGCGAGGGCAATAATAGTCGGGTTACAAATTCAGGAACACTTTCATTAATAAGAAAAGGAGGAGGCATAGGAAACAGTAATCCGGATTATGAGGGCTGGACATTATATGCTCACGACAATGATGGTGGAGGAAAAGCATTTCAAATATACGGCAATTGGAAAGGATACGAAGTTGCACAATGGAATACACTTACGTTGGTTATTAAACCCTATTCAACGCCAATAATATATTTAAATGGCGTATTTGCACCATTTACAGATGCAACTCGGTACAATATTATAAATTCAAATTGGAGTAGCAAAGATATTGGTCCTGTTACTGGTACACCGACAGGTAGTTATACGAATCCCCAGTATATTACATTTGGTGGGTATAATGGCGGGACAGTTGGTGGGGATACTAATTTTAAACAGAGCACTCAACAGTTCCAAGGTTACATTGGTTCTTATCAAATATTTAATTACGCACTTAGCCCGGATGATATTTCATATTGGTTTTATGCATTAAATGGTCAAGGTGCGTCAAAACCAAAAACACTTTCTGTTGGAAAAACACTTTCTGTTGGAAATTCTTATATTTATGATTCAAACACAGATAATAATTTTGGTAATGGTTCTGGACAAACGTGGAAAGATTGGCGTACAGTTAATGGTGGTACAACTAATTTTGTTTTAAATAATACAACAAAAACAATGTCTTATAGTCCAAATCAAAACGAACATTTTATATTTTTTCAACCTTTTAAATTAAACAATTATATATTTAGTGTCGATGCTATGTCAACAGATGCAGAAGCCGCTGAACACGGTATGGCAATATCAATGAGTGAAAATGCAAACTTTACTGTAAGTGGAAGTGGTGTTCATGATACTTTCAGAGGATTTTTATTTTATGTTAGTAAATCGGGAACCACAAAATATTGGAATGTAAGAAAGTATTATAATAATGGAGCATATTTATATGGAGGTACTAATGTATTACTTGGAAGTGGTAGCGATAGTCGCATTAATGTGACATCATTTCAAACATTGAAAGTAAAAGTAAACAATAATGAAATTAATTTTTACATTGTAACAAATGAAAACACAGATGTGCTTTTATATAGCTACAGAGATACACAAAATATATTATTAACAGGTACACATATGGGATTTTTTGTTAAGCATAGTTCAAATACTACCTTCAAAAACATTAAACTTTATAATATACTAGACCGTGAACACGGAATTAATTACGACGCCAAATTCGATTATGTAACAAAATATAATAAATCGCTTCAACACATTAGCGCAAGTGATTCTATGAAAATGGTTATACGCAATCAAATAAATAGAAGTCATGGCAATACATTGATTTATAAACAAGACCAAGCTACGCGTTTTGGATTTAAACAAAGTAGTAACGCTGACATCGCATTAAATCCAGATGTTACAATGGAAGTTGCCCATACTTTCCACACATCAAAAGATTTTTTGTTTAATAGTGGAGGTCCAAACGATTCAATCATTTATAACATAAATAACGATAATACAACTGTTTTTGACGGTACAACTGCTACTGTTTGGCCCTATGGTTTATATAATAAATTACAAGGAGAACGTTACAATACAAATGGCATAATAAATGATATAGGCAGCACACCTAATTGGATATTTCAAAGCGATAATACCATTAAAACAAATAATAATGGAGAAGCAGAAATATTATATATAAATCGTAGTGCCTTAAATAGTAATCATTTTACAATAGAATGTCAAATAAAACCAAATGATGACGATTTTGCTGGTATTGTTTTAGGTGTTGATCCAAATACTTATCAAGCATTGGTATTATATATTTATCCACAAGTAGGTATAATAAGAATACAATTATTTTCCGAAGGTAGTGGTGCAGGCGACAATAAATTTGCGCTTGATTATAGTACAGGTGCATCAAATGTACTTGCAGAAAGCACAAGTCATAATAATAATACTTATTCTTTTTCAAATGGTAATAGTGTGTATATAAATGATTACAGCAGCAGCACTCCATTTTATAATGTTAAAGCTATTATTAATAATAATATTATTAATGCATATATTGATAATACATTGATATTTACTGTTACACATAGCTATCAACACATCCTTGATAAGAGAAACATTGGTATTTTATCATCAGTGATGGGTTCATTTGATGGTGTAACATTTAAAGATTTACGCGTATATAATTACTCATCTATGACAATGCATTACTTGAATACAAACTCCGTGAATAATGTAAACAATGAAATATATAATTCCACCAATGACGCCAACTTTGGTAATGGTTCTAGTGAAACATGGAAAGATTGGCGTGAAAGTGGTTCAAATGGTACAACTCATTATACACTTGATTCCACGAACAAAACGATTAAAATGACTGCTAACCAAGATACTAGACATTGTCTGTTTAATCCAGGTAATTATACGAATTATGTGTATAGTGTTGATATAAAACCTGTTGATGATGATGCGTGTGGTATTACAATATCTGCTAGTCAACCCAATAATTTCAATAGTATTACTAATGCGGCATATAGTAAATGGACCGGATTTGTTTTTAGATTTACGTGTGATCAAACTGACAGCAGCATAGGAAATTGGAATGTATATAAAAATATAGATAACATCGAATATCCAAATAATTTTATATCTATTGCAAGTGGGACGGAATCGTCCAACTGGGACCGCACTAAATATCATAGATTTAAAGCAATTGCTATTAATAATACAATAAAATTTTATATTACTTATGATATTGATGGAACTCCTAGTAGCGAAGAATTATTATATACACATTATGATACCGATAATATAATACTTCAAGGAAATTATTTTGGTGTATATAATCGGTCTAATAATGGCACGATATATAAAAACATAGTACTTACCGAAATGAAATTTACTGATGAAATCACTTTACAAGGAATCGATAATACTATTACTATTGCTTCAAATACTATTTCATCCGATGGTAATTTGCACTTTACCGGAAACCTTCACATTACAGGCAATTTAAGATTGCCACACAGCGCTATTGAAAACATCACATATAAATCATCCACCCATATTAAAAATATAATAGACATTAATAAAGTCACCGAAAATGTAGTGATTAAACCCACAAATACTACAAGCACAAGCGCAGTTGAAATTATTAATACAAATAATAACAATGAATTTATGACTTTAAATAGCGGTGATTCGAGCGATACTACTGAACAAGTACGGTTTAACAAGTCAGGTGTAGGTATTGGCACTACAAACGCAGAAAATTATGCATTAAATGTGGTTGGAGGAAATGCAAATTGTTATGGTGTTTATCCCGTTGGTTCTATTATTATGTTTGGAGGTAGAAATGGTTCAGCAAACATTCCAAGTGGTTGGCTCCTTTGTGATGGTACTGAATATGCTAACGATGATTATCCAATGTTGGCTAGTATTATTGGTACTAATTATGGTGGTACGGTGGATAGTACGTTCAATGTACCAAATTTAACCGATCGTTCTGGTGTTGGTTCTGAGGATGTAACTGGTATAAATTTCTCTAATGACGAAACCGTGACAAATCCATCAAATAAAAGAGGAGGGAATGCTACTCTTAGTACCAATCAGTTGGCAAGTCATACTCATAATGTTGATGTTAATTATAGTAGTTCTAATTGGAATAATGATATTGTTAAAGGTACTAGTGGTACATCACATAGTGGTGGTTCTAGTACTTTTGATAAATATTTTCCATTTACATACAATTATAATAGCGGCAGCGATACAGGTGTAGGGCGATTCGCATTTAATAAAAGTAATTATCACAGTGGCGGCAATGAGGGAGTAAAGGCATTGCATATCGTATCCAATACTATAAAATATTCAACTGCACAAAATACTAGTGATAAAGCACATTATTTGCATGGTATACCATTGAGACATATGGGAGCTCTCATTAATACAGCGAGTGAAACAAAAGCAACTAATACAAGTGGTATTGTTGTGGGTGGTAATATTGCAAATACTATTGAAAAAGCATATAATAATGCTGAAGTCAAATATTACTACAATGTAAATAGTACCAGGAATCAATCTAATATTAATAATGTTACGATTGGTAGTACGACTCAAACGGGAAATACAGATTTTTATCCTAAGTCAACGCGTATAAGATATATTATATATAGTGGAGTTCATAATACTACTACTTATCCATGGAAATAAAACCTCTATTTGCTATTGGTATTTTATATTTATAAACATATTTTAGTATAATTTAAAATATGTTTGTATATCTTCTGTTTAATTCTAATGTGTATATATAAATAATTATGACAAGTATTACAAGCACAGGTATTAATCATTTTTTATTTAATAAAGTAAAACTTCAAAACACCATTAATATTACAGAAATACAAGTGTGGATAAATGGTGCAAATATTGCAACTGCTGCGGATGCAAGTGCATCATCTATTTATAGCAACGATAATACTCAATTTGGTCCAGGCAATTTGATTGATGGTGTTCTTGATAGTCAATCAAGTAGCTATGATATGGCACATATTGATGGACACGGGTGGTTTTTACTTACATTAGACGATTCTTACAATATTAAAGATTTAGAAAGTATTGTTATTTACAATCGTATGGATGACGGTGCTTTCGGCAACAATAGTCAATCGTTATACGATCGTATGATTGGTTGTGAAATGCAAATTTATTACAATGACGATTTGCTTTATAATCACCTTATAAGTGTGGGGCGTCCATTTTATCGCTTTGATGGTCCGGCTATTGGAAATGTGTCTTCGTTTTCAAATTCAGAATCATCCACAAAAATTATAAATATTCAATATAGAAAACCTGAAATAACCTCAGGTAGCGAAGGTGATACTGCCAACAGAACAACAAGATTAAATAGTTATATTACAAATATTGCATTAAATACATTTAATTATTTGTTTATTTCTTCTAGTGATGGTATTGAATATTTAAAAGAAGTTCAACTATGGATTAATGGCGTAAATGTTGCATATAATGGCACTGCTTCTGCTTCTGCTGGAGCAGTATCTAGTTATGAACCTGATAATGCAAATGATAATAATATTATCGGTAACGGATATATAAGTTCTGGTTCGGCCATACAGTGGTGGAAAGTTGAACTTGACAAATATTACAGTATAAATAATATTGAATCTATAATTGTTTATGCTGGTGATCAGTATGGTAGTGGTGCCAGTACTAAGGGTATTAAAGATATGTTAAATAAACATATTGAATTACGTAATAATGATACACTTGTTTATCGTACAAACATTGAACACGCGAATCACGTATATCGCATTGACGGTCCAGCCATTAAAAATGTTGCACAATATGAAAATAATTTTGTGGATGGTAGTAATAATGTTATATCACATCTTGCACATTCTATGGTAAATGAACCGGTTAGTAGTCCAAATAGAGATTATGCACCACATGTTTCAAATATGTGTGTCAATACATTCAACAAAATTACAATTAAACGTGTTAAAAAAGTATATAGATCTCCGTCCAACAATGTTACATTTTCAGATGAAGATGGTACAAACGGAACAGATACTGTTGATACAACAATTAGTAATAGAGATAGTGGGCAAATTCGTATACGTGAATTACAAATATGGATATTAACCAATAGTGGAAAAGTAAATATTGCACCTCAGTGTAGCGTTTCGGTGTATGATGGTGAAAATAAAAAACAATATATTAATAATAATACACTTGACAATACTGACTATTATATTTCAGGCGCATATCACGGTAACAATATAAATAGCGATAGTGATATATATTATAATCAGTTTGTTACACTAGAACTACCTGAATATATAGATATTTCCAAATTAATAACAGTTGTTTTATATAAGCATACCAATAATCTATATAGACGAATCAATACTGGAACATCTTTAAACATATACAATGACAATACATTAATTAGTAGTTTCTTTTTGCCAAAATATATTACAAACAACACTTCATATGATATATCACATTTTTTTAATTCAAATCAAATAAGATTCGATGGTCCTGCAATAGAAACATTTACTTCGTCTAATGCAAGTACTAATTTTTCAACAAATAGTACTGATTTTGTAACTAAGATTATATCAACATCTACTAATGATGGTTATAATAATCATATTTCATCATCTACTACAACTGCTATTGCACGATTATATTTTGCAAATTATTACAAACCGGAAACATCTTTACACAGTCACTCTTTGTCTTTAAATATAGAAAATACGCGTATTATTTCAAACACAATTACTTCATCAAATACAACTGTGTTTGATATTAGTTCATCTGGTGTTTTACAGATACCCGTTGGTACAGACGAAAACATTCCAAAAGGTACAGACGCTGCTATTGGACAAATCCGTTATAATAGTGCCCACGATGATTATCAAGGATTTCAAGGATATAATGGCGAAAACTGGACGATTTTAAGTGGAGGAGAACGCAATATGGATAATACCACCCGTGTTGAAAATATAACCGGAACATTTAATAAACTTGTTTGGAAACGTGATTATGTGGATAAATATTTAAGTTCTCATTACAGTGGATACGCAGACACATTGACTGCTATGCACGCACGTGAAATCCAAATATGGGTAAATGTTGGTGGCACGCTTACTAATGTTGCACATACAGATGGTACTGCGTCTAATAGTTCGGTTGATAATAACGGTTCTAGTGTAAACCCTTGGAGTAATACAAATTTGGTTAGCAATATAAATGATGAGGATAATGGCAATCTATCATTTACTTCTGATATTACTGCAAATGAATTTTATACTGGTGAAAAACGTCCATCACTAACTATTGATTTATCAAACAATTATAATATTTCGGATTTGGTTTGTGTTGTTTTTTGGTCACGATGGGACGCTGCTAGACCACGCGCCATATTTAATGGACGTAATATTGGAACATCATTGCGATTGTTTCAAAATAGTGCTGAAGTAGCCGGTTATTCTATACAACAAGCTTCAAAGTATTATCGTATTGATGGACCTGCTATAAGTAATATAGCTAACTCTAATTTTATGTCAAGTGATTATGGTGGATTTGACCCCACCAAAATTATTAGCACATCATATGACAGTGGAGACGGAGAATTGCCCCACGTTGTTTCATTTGAACGTGTAAATATGTACACAAGTAACAGTTTAAATATGACAGTTGCAGACGAAGGGCGCGTCGGTGTAAATACAAGCTTACCTCTCCATAATTTACACATTAATGGCGATTTAAAAGTTAAAGACGGCGTGAAATTTTTGTTGGACTATAATTTTTATCAAGGTGGCCTTACTGGTACACAACCAACTTTTATAAATAAATTATTGCGTACATATGATGCTAGTTATGGCGTTGCTAGTTTTATGTCAAATTATGGTGATGGTTTTGCATTTAATGAAAGTCACGGACATATTAACACCACCTATCAAGTAAACGATAAACACCAATTTGCATTAAACAAAGCCCAATATTATCCACCAACTATTTCTCATGCAACAATGGAACGTATAGTTGAACCTGTTGTGGATAATTCCAATGGATATTGGAAATTTAATGTAAATAACGATGACTATTTGTGGAAAGCATATAATAACAGTAGTCCAAACACAAGTTTATTTGATACAGTCAACACATTAGGACAAACTGCTAATAAGTTTCAGGTTACCGGTTATGTTAGTACAAACACTGACAATGAAAACATGACATTTAATAAGGTACGCTTTTTACGTAAGACACCTAATAGACAAGGAGCAACAAAGTATAGAATGTTGGGATCAGAAATACAAGTTTGGATAGGTGGTAGTAATGTTGCTTCAAGTGCTAGCTCTAACTTAACAATAACAGGAAGTAGTTATGTAAAAAATGACAGTTTTGCAAATAACTTTTACACAGAAAATAGTCCAAACATATATATTGATATAACACTTGACGCTACTTATAAATTAGGACAATTACAATCCGTCGTTTATTATAATGACAGTACTGGCAACGATTCTTCAACACGAGGTCTTCAAGGTTGTGAAGTTCAATTGATCGATACTGCTATAACAAACGGACAAGAAATACGTTACCGTTTTCCAGAAGTACCCGTATATACACACGGACAAACGTATATTGGAGCATTTCGTTTTGATGGTCCCCAAATAAGTAGTTATACAGGTTTTAGCACACAAGCAAGTACATCAGCAATTATTGGCGATTCTATAAATGCTACCGTAGGATACGTATATAGTGGACGTAGTGTATATATTGATTCCATTGCACCAGGTAGTGCTGTTGGTTGGCTTAATCGATTTCACGAAGACGTAAGTTGTAATGTCGACGCATCAGGTGGAGGTTGGTTTATTTTAAAAGTTCCTGAACCCATTTATGCGTATGGTGCTGCATTAGGATGGAATTGGGCAAGTTTTAATCAAAATTGTCGAAATTTACAATTTTATGCCTCACAAAATGGACAGTTTTTTGAACGTATTGGTGATTATGATGCATACGCAAGTGGTGTATTCTCTTCAAATGGAAATACAAATGCGGGACCTGCTTACGCTGATTGGACAGGTCCAATTACACGTACCATTGATTATCATCCGAATAATTATGCTGCCCATACCAATTATCCATTTGGTATTGCTCCTTTTAATAACATTAATAAATCCAAAAAATATCAGTATTTTGCGGTTATATTAACACAAAGAGCACATACTGCACATACCAGTGCATATGATTATACGTGGATTACCGAATTTCATTTAATATCAAATAATTCATTATGGCAAAACGATTCTACGCGCAATATGGAATTACCACGTAAATTTACAATAAGACACAGCGGTACTGTTATAGAAACAAGTAGTTCCGATCATAATCCGGGCGCCGCATTGGCCATTGACAATAACTTGGTTATTTCAAAAGATATTAATGCATCTCCATTAAGCAATAATTATAATCTTTATCAAAAAACATTTAATGAAGTGCGTTTAACGCGAAAAAAACCTTATATAAGTAATGGTGATGATTTTAAAATTGACGTGACTGAACTGCAAATATGGGTAAATGGACGCAATATTGCTCCAGATGGGAAAATATACCATAAAACATTTTTCGCGGCTGGGGGCAGTTTAGGTGCCGATAACTTAACAGATAATTGGTTAACACCTTATGTCGGTGAACATGATATAGCTCATTCAAGATATATTCATAAAGTGGCCGATTATGATCATTATATTACCATTGTTTTACCCGATTCACATAATATTGAAGACATTGAAACATTATTACTTTATGATAGAGGTCAGAATTCACGTACCGTCAACGCTATTATTGAATTACGTAACTTTGGAAATGTAATATATAAACAAGAAATCACAACTACCGGAACATATCATCGCTTTGATGGTCCTTCCATTGGAAATGTACGAACCTTTTCAGATGTACCAAGTATTAAACATATTTTAAATAGCACTGTTACAAATATGCGCTTATATAATATTTCATTTCCATACGATCTTTCATACAGCAATGCCATTGCCGAAAACAATTCCGTATATGTTGATGGTGTTGTTGGCATTGCAGATTTGAGCACAAACACCGATATTTGCGCCAACATATTTACTATTGACGGAAGCCACAATTTTACAATAGATGTTTCTGGTAATATGACCAGCAAAGGTGGTCTTGTAAACAATACAAATTGGGATGTTAGTGCAAATACATTATTGGGCGACCCAGCCATTGGCATTCAATCCAACGTGATTGAAGCCAAAACACTTAATGTGCTTTCATATGTTACCACTCCACCAACAATTGATTTTGATTTTAGATTAAATACAACCGAAAACACCGTATATGATAAAATAAGTGGATTAAAAGCAGATATTAGTGGCTCATATGTGATTTCCAAAACAGGTGTGGATTTAAGTAACTCCACATTGGATAATTGCGCGTTTATTGAACTTGAACCCTTTCCCATTGGTGGGTCATTTTCCATTGAAACATATGTATTATTCAAAAACGACAATAATGGTAGCGCTGAATCACAATATTTTATTTATTTTGGTGACGATAATTTGAATAAAAAATCAATAGCAATATATCGCGTATATAATACAAATCGTATTGGGGTTTCTTTGAAAAATGGAAACACTAGTGCAAATGATGATGAACTATTTTATGTATTCTCCAATATGTTAAGTTTTAACACGTTTTATCATGTTGTACTCACTGTTTCAAATACACACGCTTATTTATACATAAATGGCAGTGTAAATCATGTTGGTGGTAATAATACTAGTGGAACATTAACAAATAATGGCAACGGAACTGATATAACATACAAAACACGTTTAAATTATAAAATAAACACAGATCCGCCGGATGTCTTTTATAGTAAATCAGCTTGTTTAATGAAATATTTAAGAATTTATCAAAATACTACACTATCAAGTGACGAAGTAACAAAATTATATAACACACGTGACAGTTTTTATGATTCCAATGCATCCATTGTTGATTCGCATATTTCACTTGGTTCAAGTATAGACCATCAAAATGAAAATATTGGCGCAAATCGTTTGCACTTTCCTCGCTCAGGTGGTATTGGTGTTAGTGGTGAAATTCTCCAATATATTGGAGAAAACAGTAAAGGTATTCAGTTTTACCATAACAGCAACGATCTTAGTAATGGTACTATTTCTATGGATCTTTCTGTAAATATTGGCAATGGTTTTGGTACAATCGGTATTGGTAAATTTGTCGATAACAATAATTATACATTAGATGTCTCGGGAAGTATTTCAAATATGTATAATACCACTGATGTGTCCAGTATTTTTCATAAAACTGCTACTACCGATTGTTCAGGTGGTATTGTTTTAAATAGTGTAAACAGTGGATTGCAAATGTTGAAAAATGACGGCACAAACGGTTTGTTTATTGGACAAAATGGAACGTATAATAGTATAAATTTAAATGGCGGTAGTTTAAAACCCAGTTCATTATCAAGTAATAATGGTAACTTATCTGGTTCAAATGATATTTCGTTTGTTCAAGTGGATAAGTGCAATGATTTTGTAGTGAATGGTTCACTTATTACAAACGATTATGAATATAACAATAATGATACAAATGTCAATATTGCCACAAATCTCGGTATAAGTACAGGTAATGACAAGGGTATGCAAGTTATACAAACATCTTCTAGTATTCGTGATGCAAACAATAGAACCTTTCGCAAATTACGATTGTATCGTGAATCTACAGCAAATAATATTGCTTCTTATAGATATATTAGTTTATATGAAATCCAATTATGGATTAATGGCACAAATGTTGCAGCAAGTGGTACCGTAAGCGGTACACCTGTTCATACCGGCCCGTACACTAGAATTAATGATGGTAATTTTACAAATGTTTTTCACGCAGATAATAATGTAACACATCCTTATATAGATATATCATTAAATGCGAATTATAATATTAACGATATTCAAGCAGCATTAATTTATTTTCATGTTAATACTACTAACAATACTTGGAAATATCGCACAAAAGGTATAGTTCTTCAATTATACGATGAAAATGATAAATTATTACATACATCTCCCGTAACACGACCCATAAATTCAGCGATAACTTCAGTTAATGTTTCCAGTTTATATCGATATCAAGGTCCGGCGTGGAATACACTGACAAGTAGTGATTTTACAACAGGTACAACAAATAGTAATTTATCTAGTAATATATTTAACAATACTACTTATGGCAGCTATCCTGTTACAGACCGACCATTAATTGCGCAACAATTTCGCAAAATACGCGTTCAAAAACAGCGCCCTTCGACGTTTTCCAATTGGAGTGGTACAGATGACACCATCACTTTAGATAAAAGTTTGTATATGCCAAATAAATCAGGTACTACTAATTCAGCAGTAGATACAGACGCATTGTCAATCATTGAAATACAAGTATGGGTAAATGGTACAAATGTTGCACTAAGTACAAACGGGGGTGTTGCGAGCGGTACAGAAGCACAGGATAGTAATTTCATAGCAAGTGGCGTAAACGATAATCAAGATTATTATAATGATGAAGATTCTTATACGTCAAAAACTGGTGAAAATGCTCCTTTTATTGATATAGACCTCGCTACAAACCACAATGTTTCGGATATACAATCAATGATTGTGTATTATTCAAGAAATTCGCATAATGGAACTATACGTTGCATTGGAACACACGTGGAATTATATGATGAATTCGATAACAAAGTATATCAATCCAATAGTGTTAAAAATCCTTGCCACGCTCTTCGTATTGATGGTCCGGCATTTAAGTATCATACAGGTGATTTTTTTTCAAACCGTGGCGCTGCAAACGACGCACCTTTTCCATCTGCGATTATAAGTGCAGGTTCATGCGTCGCCCTTAGTAATAATGATTTTGCTGGTATTGTTGTCAAAGTAAATCACGAAAAAATGAATAATATGTTAGAAATTATCAATACAAATGGAGACACAACTAATGCCGGGCATTTTGTGGCCGAACCCAGCATTTCGGTTGTCGATAGCAATGGTAATGTAGGTATTAATACATCCGCACCAAGAGCCGGTGCAAAATTAGATATATATAATGCACATACCCCTTCTCCTGGTTATGGATTATTTCCCGTTGGATTTACAATGATGTTTTGTGCTGGTAAAGATAAAGTACCAAATGGATGGCTCCTTTGTGATGGTACTACGTATAGTACAAGTGATTATCCAGCTTTGGGTGCTATTTTAGGACATCAAGGCACTGGCACTGATAACGGTGGTATATACGGAACAACATCATCCGGACAATTTAAAGTACCTGATTTAAAAGAGAAGTTTCCCATTTTGGCAAATACTGCATCTAATTATACTGGACTAAGCGGTATATCAGTTGATACTAATGGACAACTTGGTAATAATGTCTGTAATGTCAATCAATTGGCTAGTCATAGCCATAGTATAAGTAGTAGTAGTATAACCGAAGATCATACTATAACGGTAAACCATGTTTTAAAGACGGGTGCATTAGCTGGTGTGACTGATACCAATAAATCAAGTTACCCAGATGCTTCAAATACTATTGTGGACAGTTTTTCATCAAATACTACACATATGGGTTATATTCCATTGCATACAAATATACACGGACAGCCAGGAGATTATGATGCAGCTGGTAACAAGAGAAGGCAGGAAACTGGACCGTATTTTAATAATAGTACTACTAATACTACTTTGCATTACGGCGTTTATAAATTCGGTGATAGTTACGAAGATGGTGGTCGTACGAAAGAAATGTTTCCGCGTATTGAAGTCAAAGCATCAGATGCAAATTTAAAACCAACTATGAATTTACAAAACGCAGGGGGTACAGATCATAGAAGACCACAATATACAGTTGTTAACTTTATTATGTACAGTGGTGTTCACGAAACAACAACATATGGAGCTAAAGGTTGGTCATCATAATTGTTAAAATTACTATAATATTATATTAATTTTAAATTTCCTCTTCTACTTCTACTTCAGTTTCCATTTCAATTGATTTATTATTTTCTTCATTATTTATAGATTCGGTATTTTCATTTAATCGTTGTCTGTCTTGTCTATTTTTCTCTTGGTCTAAATAAAATTTAACTTCTTCAGGCATATTTACATACATTTCACGTGTGTAGATCCATCCAGTCACAATATATTTATCATTTGATATTGGCATACAACCCATATGTTCGTGATTCCACGTTGCCGGAAAAAAAACCAATTGTCCTTTTTTTGGTTTTACCCATATTTTATTATAAAAGTTCGTTTCCCCTCCTTCATGTACGTCATTTAAATACCACAAAAATGTTAATACACGGTATTTATCAAATTCACGACTGGCATCATGGTGCATTACATAATGGCCATCATTTTTACGATACCGCTGGATTTGAAATCCAGTATCTTCGAGATTTTCCATTGGTCTTAAATGAGTTTCGGCATAATATCTCTGTAAATGCGTTGTTAATGAACTATACAATGCAGTGTCCATTTCTTTCCAATCCTCTATTTTACCGTGTGATAAATGAAAATCCTTAGTTTTTTTTATATTGTGATTGCAACCTGCCGCGGTTACGCCATCATATATTGCACTTTTTTCAAACTTTTTTATAATTTCATCACATACTTCGTCCGATAAAGCATTTTGATATACTTTTATAAAATAATCATTGTAATGTGTTGCATTTATTAGTTTATGCGTATGTTTTTCAAATAGTTCGAACTTATGTTTTATAGAATCCATATATTTATGTATATCAGAACCCAACAAATATACTATAAACAGCGGAAAACCGATTAATGATATATTAGATAATATATCTATTATTATTTGCATAATATATAAACGTGTCAATTATTTTTAAATACTATATCTAAGAATAATTATACCCGTGTGTATGTGTACATTTCTAAAATGATGTTGCACATTTACAAGGATTGCTTGTAGTTCTGTTAAGTGCACAATCACACGCGGTTTTTGCTCCAGGTGGGTGTTTAACATAAGGTTTTACTTGACGACAATCACGATTAATTGTCATTAATTCTCTGTTTGGTCGTGTATTTGTATTTGCGCATAAAATAAATTCACTACATCCCGACACATCCAATTCCATATTAAATACTTTTTGCTTATTGGGCTGTAATAATTGTTCGTATGATGTGCTTGTTGTTGTTATTGAATTTGCCAATTGAAAACGTTTGTATGATGTATATGAATCACTTGTCAATACTGCAGGTAATGTAGATTGACTTTTCAATAAAGTTGCTGTTACTTTATGTTTTAAATAATCTCCTTGTGACATATATATTAATTATACATATTATGTATGCTCCAAATATTTTTTCATAAAATAAATAGAAGTATATGCTATTATTCCTCCCAACATTGTACCGACAAATAACTGCTCCAAACTGTGTGCATTGCTTTCGTAACGTTGATATATACACAATGCTGTTAATAATCCATTTGTTAATAATAAATATATATTTTTTGTTAAAAAAAAGTGAAAAAAGGTTGCATATGAGCTCATACCTGCATGACCAGACGGCATACCATATTTATCGTGTTTTTCATAATCTTCAAATTCATAAATAGGGTTTATATTATTAGGCCTAGGTTCCTTGATTATATTTTTCATTATTTTATTTAAAAATATATTACAAGGTATTATTGCTAAAAATAACCACTTATATGGTGTTAGTTCATATATACTATAAAAAACAATGCCTATTATTATAAATGGCGACCAAAATCCAATATGATTGTACATAATTATATTATAATATGAATTTATTTTGTCGAAGATTGATATAATTGTTCTGCTATTAACGAAAATGTCCAATCTGAACCATTTAAATCTACTACATCACCGCGATCACTAATTAACTTTACTGTCATACGATTAATGTTTACTGGACCAAAATACACACGTTCTTGACTTTGCAGTGTACCTCCAAATTCTGTGTACGTATCACCATTTTGTAATGAACTCACTTTAATAGGTATAACCGCAAATATATCTTTTGCATATGGTCCAGCACCACTTTGTAACGTTTCTGTTGTTCTTTGTGTTTGAATTGCATTTGCACTATACATTTTTTTAGTGGTTAATCGATTAAATGTATTTGGATCCGTTGCATTTAAATCGTAAACTGGGCTATTTGTTAATGGGTCACAAACAATTGCCCGTCGTGTTGCATACGATGGTAAAGGTGTACTATTTGAATCATCCACATTTGTTACTAGCCCATCATTTAATCGATTTTGATTATAATCATCAATTACTATAAAAAGTTTATTATATAAATCGGTTGTTACTGTTGTATCTCCTTCCATACTTATTACATTTTCTAATGACGTAGAATCATAATTAACTATTGACGAATCATTGTTATTTAATTCATATATAGTTTTTTTTCGAAATCCCAATAACCATCCTAATGTTGCATCTGATGTTGTATTACGAACACTACTTACACCCGCATAACAACTTACAAATGCTTCTTTATCGTAAAAAATTATTTTCAAATCCTTGGCACTATAATCCTTTCTTACATTTATACGAAACTTTGCAAATTGTTTTGGGGTACCGTTTATGGTTTTATTTATTAAACTAATACTACTATGTTCAACATTTCCAACAGAAGTATTTGCATAGGTTAATGCATTATTTATTGCGGTGATTAATTGATCTCTATTATAATATCCGTTTGCAATATAAAAAATCATATCATTTTCATTTCCGGGTGATTTAATATGCTGATACGGCTTTATATTAAAACGATTATTTGCATCGTTTATAATTATTTTTTTGATTTTTACTGATTCGGTAGACAAAAATGTACTTCGCACAATACTTTGATTTTGTAATGTATTTTGTGACATATCTATAAAATTTACACTGGAATCGTATGTTATATTATTTGTGTTTGACGACGGTGATGTTGGATTATATATAAAACTGGGGTCAAAATTCAAATGTTTTAATGCTGATTTGTCACCATTTATGAGACCAAATGATGAATCAATAAATCGACATTGATATGCATCTTCATTCAATGTTTTATTTACATCTATATCCAATGTAAAATAAAAATTAGATTGTTCATTTTCATACGCTCTTAGTTTTGTTCCACTTAATACATATTGTCCATCATTATCTGTAAAATCTTCAAATATTCTATTAAAAAACGCGGGCATTTTTTGTATTACTTCAATCGTTTGATTTTTAAATACATCTGTACCTGAACCTCCTTGTCCAAATATTACTCCAGAAACATCTATGCGTGCATTTATCATATTTTCCGTTTCATTGGGTAAAGCATTATTATACGAAAAGTCCACCGGTAAAAAATCTTTCATATCTACAGTATAAACGGGCGATTCTGAACTTCCACTATTTGTTGGTTTGGTTGGTTTTACAGATAATATAAACGAATTTATTAAAAAATCTACATCTGTTACACTATTAATATTTGGAAAAAAGTTAATACCTCCTGTGTCACGAGCTACTGTTGTTGATGTTATTATTTGGCTATGATCATTTAATGAACTCTCTTGGAAATTAAGTTTATTTATAAAACAAGAAGATATGTCTTGAATTACTGTTTGACCTGTATTGGGATCTGTATAACCATTTATTGATAAATCCGTTTTATAATCTGTTTTTATAAATCGTTTATCCATATCTATTTGAAAACTGAATGTTGCATCAGGATTCAATATAAATAATGAATTTTCAAGTATTATTTCACCCTGAGGGTTATTTGATGTTATACTATTGTCTCTTATTTCTGTTAAGCTTGCATTAAATGCATTTGAAAACTGTGCCAAACTATAACCATTTTCATTCGAATTTGCAATAGAAACAGAATAATTATTTGCTGGCAAATTAAAACCCGGTTTTACACAATTAATTTCAAATGACAAATCATTTAATATTACTGGATTTTCTTCTTGCTGTTCTAATGTTTCTGTTTCTGATACAAACTCCACCATATCATAACTTAGGTCTTCATATCGAAAACATGATGATATATCCGTCCATATGCGATGTTCTCTCAATATTGCAGATTCATCCGGAAATTCTATATAGGGTTTAGAATACAATACATTATTTGTAGTGTCTCTATCAAAATTTATTGTTAAATTATAATAATAATTTGTATAACCTAATTGTAATGATGAATCCACATAGGTTCGCACTATAGATGAATTTGTTAATTTGCTATGTGTTGTTAGTGCATTATTTAATGCCGTTTCTAATTCAATATGAGAATAACTACCATCAACTAATCCTAATCCAACATTAAAAGTCGCATCTATTACAGATGTTGATACGTTATATGGATCAGGACCAATGTATTTATAAACAGTAAAAAAATTATTTGTATTATTTAATGTAAACTGCTTTGCCGAAAAATTTGTTGCACTATCTATGTTACGCAATGAATGTACTTGATTAAAATAATAACTTGTATTATTAAACCCCAAAAATCCAGGAACACTTTCAACGCGAGGACCCGGCAATGTTGGATCATTTGGTGTTGTCCATGTTGGAAATTCAAACACATAACTCGATTCGTTATACAATTTTTCAAAAAATAAATTAATTGTCGCCCTTGCACGATTTGAATTATATTCTATATATGTTTGTGTTGTCAAACTCCCAAAACTCATATCGCTCACATTAGATAGTGATGTAGTTAAGGAACTATTTATTGTATCTACTAATTCTTGTGCACGATAATTTCCAGATTTTATTTGAATATTGTAATTAATTACATCGTTTAATAATGCATCATTTATGCCCGGTGAGTTACCCTGTATTAAAAAGAAATTCGAACCAAAATTATTATTTACTGTATACCAAGTGTATGGTATGCCCACCGAATATAATTTTAATGATACCACATCTTTCAATGGATCCGATAAACTGAATGTAAACTCTGTTGATAATCCTGATGTATCTTTTCTATATTGACTATTTCTATATTGACTATCAATACTTATAACACGTTTTATTGTCTGCAACAACAATGGATTCACTTTTCCATCAACAATATCTACTTGCTTTGTTACACCTATATTCTGGGCCGTGCCGGTTATGTCTTGCCCCTGAGAAGTTTGATTTGTAGGTTCTTCATCTTCTATATTTTTTACTATTTTTATCTTTTCCGGAGCATCACTATATGATTGTATACTTTCATCACGAACTACTGTTCCATCATCATTTATTGTATCCTGGGCTTCTATTGTTTCAAAAGCTTCACGTGTTTCTTCATTTTCTTCTTCTGATTCTTCACTCTCAGTGTCACTTGTGTTTCCAAAAAAACGGTCATATACCTTATCAAAAAAACGAGCCATTTCCACATTATTACTATTTTTATATTTATTCATTAAAAAAATGATTCGGGCCTCTAGTTCTCTATCACTCGGGTCATTTAAATTCATTGTTTGAATTAATTCTTCATCACTATAATCTTGTATCTTCATTTAATATATATTTAGGTTTTTGTTTTATATTTTTCACCACGTTCATATATTATGTCATACGACGTTTAAACATAAAACGAACATAATTTACTAAATCTATTTTATCTCTCCATTTATACAAATGTATTAATGGAAATCGTGTGAAACCCTGACCACGCTTTAAATGTCGGTTTCCTTTAAAACACGTCAAATCCAAATATTTCATAAATATTTGTTCTTCTACATTCATTTCGCCTCTGGAAATGTAGTTTTGACCAACATAATTGAACCGATTATATAACATATTATCATACACATTGTATTTATAATTTACGAATTTATTTCGTATTAGCCCAATCCCTTTTATTTTATTTTCGTCATTGTTCATTTCCAATATAAACAATAACGATGATGGAGCAATGTTTTTACACGCCATATGAGGGCTGCAATATACACATTTTAATGACTTATTTTTCCTATATTTCTCATTTATATTCCAGGTTTCATTGTTAAAACGCGTTGTTAATATTATATGTTGGTTTTGCGTCTTTTTATAATTATTAAATCGCTTCTTCTCAATTAAATCCATGTTTTTAATTTAAATTTCAAAAAAGTTATCTTTCAATTTTTATATGGAGAACCTAGACCAATCCGATAATTTATCTGACACCAGTTTTTATGACCACAATAGTAGTTCTGATGAAGATATTGAAAAAATTGGACACACATTTGATACCTATTATACAAACAAACAAACAAATAAACTCGAAATATTACTTACTTATGTTAAGGGTCAAAAACATTTGTATGCGTTCTGTTCTCAATTATGTAAACATAAACTTAATTTTTTAATGATTCCTACTGTAATTATTAGTACTACAAATACCATTAGTTCTCCATTTCTAACAGAATATACTTGGGGAAATAATATTAGTTCAGCATTAAACAGCATTATATTACTTCTTATTTCTATGATTAGTTATTTTAAATATGAATCACATACGGAATCATTTATGCAGTTAAGTAATCAATATGACAAAATAGAAACATCTTTAAAACTCATTGGTAATAATATTTATACGTATATTGAGAACAATGAATACAATGATAAAATAAAATTTTATGAAGACAAAATAAGTGAAATAAAGGATGGACCGAATATTCTTGTGCCAAAAGAAGCACGCAATTTATATCCCATCATTTATCAAGTTAATATATTTACTTTATTGCGCAAAATGGATCACCATAAAAACATATTATTATATAAATTCAAAAATATTAGAGAACAATTGAAAAGGGTTTTTTTAAATAAAAATGAAAATGAGGATAATGAATCTGAATATATAACTAATCTTTATCAAGAAAAGGAACATATTAAAGATGAAATACAGAAAACAAATGAAATATGCAGCAATATTGATGACATATTTTCTCGAGAAATACGAAACGCTAATCAAACGTCTTTATTTTGTTGTATGTTCATACAAAAGAAAAAAATGAGCTTTCACGGACTGCATCCTCTTATTGAAAAATACTTCACCTTTGTTTTTGCGGAAGATTAAGATAAACACGCCAATATTCCGGAAAATCATGTACCAATTTAAAATATTTATTGTTATCTATTTCATTTATTATATATGTTAATACATCTGCTTTTTTCACACTTTCTGTATTTACTTTTATAATTACTCGCTTGTAATTATTATCATATTTCAATGGTAAACATATTACCTTCTCTATTAAACCTATTTGCAGTTTTCCAAATACGGTCTCGATATATTTATTTGAAAATCCATTTTTTACGCGCGGTATGCAAAATTCTTGGTTGTACATTTATAAAACATATTTATAAATCTATATTAATCAATTTTAAGTTCTTCATTGAAAACAGACGCCAATCTGTTTTCAATTCTATTTTGAATACGCAAATTCTACTAATACACTCTTTCCAACAATGTTTTTTATATGTTTTCTATATTTGTCTTTAACTGTTTCAAAACTATTGAATAACGACGTCCCAATATATCTATCTTTATTTTTTTATATAGGTTTAATATTGTATTTTTATTTGTATTTAGTATTTAATTATGGACTATTGGAACAACTACGATTCTATTTTTATAAAAGACAATAATCAACATCCCACCCATCAGAACTCTATATGCATCTATTTTTTATATGTTGACAATGACAATGAAATCATCAAGATTAAAAAACAAAATTATAATATACATAATTCTACACTACATAAAGATCAATTAATGACTATTATTTCCAAACACTGCATTTTTAACAATACTACAAAATATTTCTTCGATAAATTATTGTCTTATAATGTTCATTGTGAAAATAGCGACATTGAAAATATACATAATGATAGTGACTGGGAAAAATATTTTAATAGCGATTTAAAAGAACTAAATATATGCAATGACGCTGTAATTAATGAATCATTACTTCTATTTCATGACATTAATTCTTTATTTGTATTTTATAAAGAAAAACCCAAATCTATTTTAAAATCAAAGAAAATAAATGCGACTGCTACAAAAAAGGTCCGCTTTTCGGGTTCTCAACAACCATATACACGAAAACATAAATAATTAAACCATTTAAATAGTTGTTTTCATATTCTTATAATGCAATCGAATGCGGAAGTATTTCATCAACCACTTAAAACACAAAGTGCCATTTTTGATTATTTATATGAACAACTTGTTATGTTTGATTTAAATATTATACGCAGCGAAAATAAAACACAATTTGAAGTTGCGTTTTCTAATTATTTAACTTTGGTTCAGCAATATAAAGATGTATATACAAATGAAATTGACGTATTATTTAAACGTACTGAGCATTTTTTTATGTATGTACGTAACACAGTAAAGGGTAAAGGACAAAAAATGCAGTTTTACATTATGATTTATTTTTACTATCATTTTTTCCAAGACCGATGCGTCGATTTTTTACAAAGGTCTTTGACAAATGAATACTTTGGTTCTTATTGTGATTTTAAATATTTATGCGAATATATTTACGACAAAACACTCAACAAAAAACATCCTCTTATACAATTACTTGTCAGATTACACGTTTCAATGTTATTTAAAAATAATCAAAATATATTTATTAACAAATGGATTCCGCGTGAAAAAACGAAATTTAAATGGTTATATCATCTTTATGCAATGGAATTTTCTAATATTTCAGATTATAAATACAAAAATAAAAATGATGCATATTGTTTCTTTCGCAAATATATTTCAAAACATTCTTATACGTGTGAAAAAAATATGTGTGTTAATGATCTTCACTCCATTGATACTACAGAAAAAAATCTGGAAAAATATTTCTATTTTTTTGCCGATAAACACACACAATTAAGGCGATTTTATAATTCTAAACATATTACAAAATATCATCACATTAATCACAATGCATTTAATCCTGGAGCTATTATGAAAACAATGTTTAAATTAATTAATAATGGTGTTCACGAAAGCAACTGTATTTATGATTTGTTAAACAATAAATGGAAACAGTGTATTCAATTTTACAAAAAGATATTTTTACCTCAAGATTTCATTATTTTTATGGACTTGAGTTATAAAAATTTCCACAACAATAATGATGTGTTCTATAATATTCTTGGTATGAGTTGTTTTCTCAGTCATTTTTCGAAAAAAGCGTATAAACGTATGTTTTTATGTACTAACACACCCATATGGATTAATTTACAAAAATGTGATAACTTATATGCTATGGCTATGGCATTTAAAAAGAATCTACAATATGATACGTATACTTCGTGTGAAATTCATTTACCAATTTACTTATTAATTCAATCATTCTTTGAAACACAAGACAGTAATATTGAAGAACAAACCCTCGTTTTTATGCAAGGTGTTAATATTGAACACACCTATAAATATGTTTTGAATTTAAACTTAAATCCACAAAAATTAGTATTTTGGAATTTTTGCGACTTTTTATATTTTGATAATGGCCTTCATAGTAATTTATATAACAATAAAATACAAATGATTTCCGGTAACAATGAAAATGCTTTATATTCTTTGTGGAAAGAACAACACATGTTTGATAACTTACTGTATAAAATAAAATGTAATTAATAAACCATTAATAAAACTTATTAAATATATAATTCTACATAAAATTATATATTATGTGTTGCAATCTATTTAGTTGTTTTCAAAAATACAAACGTTTTTCAAATATTATTTCTGCTCGTATTATTGTTCTTTTACAAAATTATTGTAATACTATTAATCCCAGTGACAATGATGATATATGGAAACCTACAATTAATAGCGAATTGCTTTATTCCATTTCAAAATGTTTAACACTTGTATTGAAGAAAAATAAGATACCTGTGCATAATATGTACGTAGGATTTACTGATTATGCAGCAACGCAATTCGCATATTATATTTTTAGCAAAATTGTTGATAATAATGTTAATGAATTTAAGTTGCACGCCATTTCATTAGACGATATTATTATTAACTCTGAAATACCCAAAATAAATAACACTACAATGGAAAAATTCAAAAACGATTTTTGTAACATTCATGGAAGACCCGTCGATTTAAATACTACATTTGTTATTGATAAATACGTTCTCGAAACAAAATTTTATAATATTATTACTACTACATTAGAATATACTGATTACAATACGATTTTTATGGCTTGTTATAATGAATTTGTAAATCAAATCAATAATTCCACTCCTGCACCCACTCCTGCCGACAATAAATGTTAATTTTTTACATTTTTCTTTTGCAATTCATGATACACCTTTGTTTGTTCCAAATCCTCCAAATAACTTTTCTTTACATTTTTATTTATTTTTTCCTGTTTATTTTTTCCCATTGAACTAATTTTCTTGGATATTTGTTTTTTACTTGCTTTTATACTTTCCATATTAAATTCATTTTTTATACTTTTTATTATTTCCTTTGTTGATATGCGCTCCGCTGGATTACAAAAAATAACGGATTCTAAAATAGTTACATAATTTTGCAATGATGGATCTCTAATCAAATCATAAGAAGATAACATTCGATAATACATTACACATAATCCATAACTATCCCACGTTTGAACACTCTTAAAACATTCATCATACAATAATTTATACTTTTTATTAATATACGGCTTTACAAAGGCCTTTAATAATGGCTCCATAATATCATTTTCCCCTATAAATACTTTATTATAACTCAAATAATCACCGATTACTTTGTTTACATCTTCTTCGTTTACTATTGCATCTTCCCATTTATCTTCGATTTTGTTTATTATATAAGTTATTAATGTAATTTCAAAACACCACGGCGGATAATCATAACCATATGTAAAAAAGGTCTTTTTATCTTCATATGCCGTTACGTCAAACGAAATTCCAAAATCTATCATTATTGGACTACTGTCTTTGTCTTTTATCATTATATTATCTTCTTTAATATCCATATGTATTATATTATTACTATTTAACAAGTGGACTGATTTCAATAAATCTACGTTTGTCTTTATTAATAATCTTATAAACAATTTCGGATATTTATTTAATAAAATATACAACGCTTGGGATAAAGTATGTTTACCAACATATTTTATTTTATTTGATTCAAATGGTGAGTCACTATTGTCTTCGTATAACAGACATTTATCCAAATCCTCTTTTTTTAATTTTGATATGTTTAATTTACAAGATTCCACAATAGGTGAAAAATGTTTACTATATTTCGATATTTTTATTATTTTTTGTCCAATTGCTTTTTCATTTTCTGTTGCCTGCTCCTCCAGTTGTATTTTTGATATATATTTATCTGATTTTATTGTTCCATCACATTGTATTGATGGCTTATATACACAACCATATGAACCCTGACCTATTATTTCTATTTTACTCATTTAATATATATTAAATTTATATTTTATATCATTACAAAATACGTTAATCTCTCAAAAACTTAACATAAATATAAGTGCTAATCCTATTATACAACAAAATAATATTATTATTGTTAGTATATTACAAAAACCCATTAATTGTGTTTCACGATTTCCACTTTTTATAGATGTTTCACTTTCCACTTTATTCATAATAATAATAATATATAAAATCTGATTTTTATATAACTACAACAAAAATATTATGTACATAAATACATTTAATCAACTTATCGATACTATTGCAAATAAACTTATTACTATTTCTTTTCCTGGCGCCGCATTTACTCTTTTTTATTGTTATCTTAATGATACTTCTGCGATTTATTGCTTTAGTCAATTAGAATATATAATATTATATAACGTTTTTACCGCTTATGGCATATATGTTGCCGTGTATTTCTAAATCTGTTTTTTTATATAAACACCAAATGTTTATATAAACATATATCTCTCTCAAGAGGGGTCGAACCTCTGACCTCGCGATTAACAGTCGCACGCTCTAACCAACTGAGCTATGAGAGAATTCCCGCACGGGGAATTGAACCCCGACCTCGGCCTTGAAAGGGCCATATCCTAACCATTGGACTATGCGGGATTAATAACTGGAGTGTGGAGGCATCGATCCTCCTACCTCGCGCATGCTAAGCGCACGCTCTACCATTTGAGCTAACACCCCATAGCATGAGAAGGTTTCGATCCTTCGTCCTTCGGATTATGGGCCCGACGCGCTTCCCCTGCGCCATCATGCTATAAAAGGTCCCACTGGGAATCGAACCCAGGTTGGCGGATTCAAAGTCCGCAGTCATAACCATTAGACCATGAGACCAGTTTACCTACACCCTTTTTTGCCAATACCCTTTTGTTATGCATAACCATACTTTGCCACGATACCCTTTTTGCCAATACCCATTAGTTCATTTAGCTTTTAACCCAGGACACACCGCGGGGAGGCGAACTATTTTATGTCCCAACCTGCTTCTTGGCGGACTTGAACCGCCGGCCTTTGCTTTGCTAAGAGCATTAATTTCTGCTGTATAAGAACAACGCTCTAACCAACTGAGCTAAAGAAGCAAATGCACGGAGTGGGGTTCGAACCCACGCATCCGAAGATAGCAGATCTTAAGTCTGCCGCCTTAGACCACTCGGCCATCCGTGCACCCTCTCTCGATAGGTTTCGAACCTATGACCTCGCGATTAACAGTCGCACGCTCTAACCAACTGAGCTACGAGAGAAATGACATACACACATATACAAACACTACTATACACACATATAAACTACTTGATAAACACTTACACTACCATATACACTATATACTGGTGTGCTCTCTTTATATTTATTTCTATATATATATTTATAATGGACGTTACAAATAGTTTTGTTTATTTATATAAAAAACCTTTCTTAAACCCATATACAAAACAATATTCAAATATTTTATGCTTAAATTGTATTCCCCTCGGTCCTATTGCACAATATGTACAACGTGTTCAAACCCAACAATTATCCGAATTTGTAAATAAACCAAATGAATGCATTTACGCTATAATGAAAAATGTTTATTCTAATTCAGAATATATGACGATTGATGATCTTCCACATTTTATTATTTATTTAAAACAAAATAATTATGTTGTTCACCATAGTTTTAATGAAATTATCACTTCCAACCCAGAAGTTAAATCACATATTTGTTTGTTCTCTTATGCAGGATAATTTATTTTGTCACTATATATGATTTCCAAATCTTTATTTACAAATAATGTAACCTCCGGTAGTACACGACTCATTTATAATCCTATTGATTTATTTAGTTCTTCTTCCGGAAAAACACGTAATATTGTTGAAGAAGTTATCAAAATTGTTACTCAAACCATAATACAATATGTTGATCGAATCGAATATTTGGACCGCGTCATTTATCAAGACCGCATTGAATATATTGACCGCATTGAATATTTGGACCGCGTCATTTATCAAGACCGCATTGAATATATTGACCGTATTACCTTTGTTGACCGCGTTGTTAATAGTGCCGACCTACAACTTATTAAAGACAGTTATTTGGAATTACTTCGCAAAATCGAAACCGACTATGGAGACCCCGCTTCTTCCCAAAATTATGTTGTTATTAACCGCTCTCACACTGCATATGTTAACCTTTATGACCAAGTCACCGACCTACAAAATATTATAACAGACGAAGCTCTCTCCCTTTTTGTTACTCTGGCAAAAGAAACCCTCATTACCGCATTTCACGCTGTCAATCTACACATTGATAATGTTACCCTCCTTGTCGAAAAATCTATGCTCCAACAAAAAGTCAACCAAATCTTGGCAGAAGCAAACAAAGAAATCGTTGAAGATACTACGTCTTCCGGACAATTTACTATTACTCAATCTGTACAACTTGCTCCCGTATATAATTATTATATTACTGTTTATGGTGCCCCCTGTTACGGCGTTGGTTTTAACCCACTCAAAGTTTCCTTTTTAGCAGAAATATTAACCACACTCGGCATTAGCCCTTATAACTAAATCTATCATTTTATAAGATATATATAATAAAAACTATTGTTTGTATTTATTATAATGTTTCCAAATAGACAAATCGTAATTCGCCTTTTATTAATCGCGTCCTTCATATGTTTTTTATTTTTTGTCTTTGTTTTTTTTATTGTGGAGAACCTTGTTCATAACCTTATACAACCATAATCGTCTGTAGGTTCATTACTCACTCCATGATTGCATTCAATACCTTCTATGTTTTTTATATACTTATCTATGTATTGATAACTATCTTTACCTGCCCATATTTTTCGCTTGATAAATTGCCACGCCCGTAAATGAAATGTTGTCAATTTACTCTCATACATTTCAATTAATTTTTTACACTTCTTGTATACTTTCACCATCAATAATATTTTTCTTATGTGTTTTTTACAACATAACTCTTCCGTATTATTTTTTTTATTATTCAAAAAATTCTGCATTGAATCATCTTCTCTGTTTTCTTCTAACACTTTATCAAATGTCCCCTGTATTTTTTTCTTTAATTCTGATTTTTCTAACCGATTCTCATTACAACAAAAATCTGTTGTTACCTCTAAATCTTCAAAATCTATTATATTTATTTCTTTTTCATTTGTACCTTCCACTGATTGTTCTTCAAATAATACTTTTCCACTATGATGAAACTCATGTAAATCTAATTCAAACAAATCTATAACAATTTCTCTAATCCTTTGTAATACCGACTTTACATTGTTTCCTTTTATGCTATTTCCTACTATTTGATTATACAAGGGATTACAACCTAATTTTTCCATTAATTGAGAACACACCGACAAATAGTGATAATAAGTTATTAAATATATATTATTTGCCTTTATTGCCTTTTCATATAATTTATGTTTATTTTCACTAATTTGTGTATCTTTCATTCGCACATAACAACCAATATTTCGCTTTGTATATATTTTTATTTGTGTAGTACATTCGATTAACTTGTTTAATGTTTTATGAATGTTTTTTGCTTCTACTTTATTGTCATTTAATGATAATTCTTTTAATCGATAATTATACGCTTTGTAACCACCCCCTAATGTAAATACACCACCTACTACAGAGGCAATTATTACCTCCATTAATTTTATAATTTATATAAATATTATTAATTTATTTATATGTCCACTATGTTTATCATTCCACGTAGTCATATTTCCAAACATTACAATATGTAACTGTTTATATATAAATGAATTTACATATAAATAAAAAACAAATTGTAAACAAAATACGTCTTTACAAGATCATACCTTGGTTCCCCTTTGTAAAATCAAAAAAACATTTACTTCAATTACGTAAATCTATAGTTATGCGCATTTATATTTTTCAATATATCAAAGATAATCAATCTATAATAGATAACGACTCTTTACATAATATTTGCAGCTTTTTATAATATCAAATATCGCACCAAGTTCACTAATTTTAAACCTGTGTAATGCATTTTTTCCGCGCTTTTATATAATCCACCCTTTCGTGAAGCTCCCGCATTTATTAATAAACGTATTAAACACTCCAAATCATGCATTCGTGCCTTTTTTGTTACTGATTTTAATGTTAAGTTGCGAAAATCAACACATATTTGCGTTTCCATTGGGTTTGTATCTCGTTCCCATAATCTATATATTTGTCTCATTGCACGAGTTTTATGCCCCGGTTCAAATTTTTTTACGTGATTGTTTATTGCACGCCGTCGCGGCCTTTCATAATAATTCTTTTCTATTTTTTTACAAATAGAATGCAAACTTTCTGATGTTGTAATATAATTCAACCTCCTTTTTATACTTGACCAATTATGCATATACACACCCGCCTGTACATCATATGGCAAATACTCAAATATATGACGCTGCATATCATTACACAAATCTTTCACTTTTTCTAAGTCAAATTCTTTTTTTTGTTTTTCGCGCCTATTGTATTCCTCCAATTTTTTTCTTTCTGTTTGTATTTTTTTCATTGCAGCCATATAATTATATTTTATTACTTCTTCACTCGTATTTATCCAATCATCCAATTCCTCCGAACTATAATAATCTACATCTATTTCATCATCTATATTTGGCATTGTATGTTCCAATGTGTTTTTTATAAGTGATCTATAACTATCACTGTTTCCACACAATTCCCACAAATAATGTATGGATACTCCATAATTTTCGTGTAAATGTAATAGCGGATCGTTACTTTCTTCGGCGATTTTTGACATGATTGTTGGCATTTATATTCATCATATATATATTTTTATTCAATTTTATCTATATTTTTTTCATTTTCAAACTATTCCGATTTGTTTCGTTTTATTTAAACTACACTAATTATATATTAAATGAAATATTTAGGTGGAAAACAACGTCTTGGAAAACATATTGCACCTGTTCTTAATGAACTATGGGACAAAAATGAATTAAACGGCTACTTGGAACCCTTTTGTGGATCCCTAGGGGTTTACAAAAATATGACCCACCTTGACACCAAAAAATTTATGGCAAATGATTATCACCCCGATCTTATTCAAATGTGGAAAGAAGTCCAAGCCGGTACATTTAAAATTCCTGAATCCATTAGCGAACAACAATACAATGACGCTAAACTCCTTGAAAGCCCCAATGCATACAAAGCATTTGTCGGATTTGGTATGAGCTTCGGAGGACGCTACTTTGGCGCTTATTCACAAAAATATTTAAACGGCAAAAAAGAAGATTTCTGCAAAGAAATGGGCAACAGTATGCGACGCATTGCACCCCTCATTAAAAAAGTCAAGTTTACCAATAAAGATTATCGAAAACTTAAACCCAAAAATATGATGGTTTATTGTGACCCTCCTTATGCTGTCACGAAATTTCCTATTAAATACAGAACCAGTACAAAAAAATACGATGTATTTGATAACGAAGAATTCTGGGATATTATGCGCAACTGGAGCAAAAATAATCTTGTTGTCATTTCCGAAACTACTGCACCTAACGATTTTGTCGAAATTTGGAACACCGAGAAATATCGCAGCGCTGCACAAAGCAAAAAAACACGATTTAATGAAAAATCGGCAAAACCTTCCGAAACACACAGCTTAGAAAAACTATTTGTTCACGAATCTTCCTTGCATTTACTTTAATATTGTCGAAACATATTTATAGATTTACATACATAAGGTACGGATTTTGTCTTTGGTTAAGGTTTTTATGCTTTTTGTTAATACCCACTCTATCATTATTGGTGCCTTTTCTTTTTTGTAACTACGCATTACATTATTTACTATTACACTATTTTGCAAATTACTCGAATTGTCCAACAATTGTTTTACATAAATTGCAGAATCCGTTATGTGATTATTTAATTCTTCATATAAATCATCTTTGTGATTGTCTGTATGTTTCACGTTATTCATTTACTACTATATATACCTATATAGTAGTTATTATATTTTTATTATAATAATATATTATTACTTGCTTAATGCTAATATCTTTTTTTGAATGATGTAAATCTCCTTTGCTATTCTGTTTAATAATGCATTTGTTTTATTATTTATGTTGTTTGGATCAAGCGTGTTTAATGGCTCAGGGGGTCGCATATTGTACAAATAAAATATATACAACAATCCTATAAGCAAACTATTATCATAATATTCCTGACATCGCACAAATATTGATGACGCATCCTGTGATTTCTTGTTTTTGTCCGGATGACATTTTAATACTATTTTTTTATAACACTTTTTGATGTATTTATTTACTATGCTTTCTTCGCTCTCCTCTGGTAGTGTTGTTGACGCATTTACCGGTTCATTATTTAAATTGCCGTTTGTTTCTGATTCTTCATTTGTTTTTGACTCTTCTTCTTTTATTGTTGTTGATGTTGTTGGTGGGTTTGTTTCCTCGTTGTCTGGTTGGTTTTCTGGTTGGTTTTCTGGTTGTTTTTGCGGGTCCACTTCCTTCACATTTTGAAATATAAATGCAAAAAAATCATCGTCTTCTTTGTATTTTTTCTCCGACGGAACGTTTTCATGACATAAACTCTCAAAATGATCCATTAATTCATATATTTTTGTAAAAATATGTATGTGCTCCATAAATATAATAAATTATAGGGTTATTATATTTTAATGTCGAGAACCTTTCATTACCATTGTTTCATTGTTATTTATTTATGCCAATTTTTTAAGGGCAGCAATCGTCTTCTTTCCTAGTCCTTTCAAACGATTGACCTCCGATCTGCGCTTTACCGTCTTGCGCGATGTTTTGGCCTTCTTGGTTCCTGATTTATTGTTTTTTGTCTTGCGGCAATAAGTACGCTTTGTACCATTGGCTACCTTGCAACCCTTCATCTTTTTACACTTGTTGGGGTTTTTCACGCTTTTTCCTTGACAGAGGGATTTTGTCATTATATATAACGCATATATAATTTTATTTATTGTATTTTCTAAATCTACAAAATATATCAAACGTATAAAACATAAAAAAACATATAGCTCTTTTTATTTTTATCTTTTTGGGTTTGTTTTTTATAATATGGAGAACATGACTGGGATATTTCTGGGGGGATTTTATGAAATATTTATAGGAAGATCATCTTTTACAAAATGTACATTTCCTTCTTTATCCCAAGACGCTACAATTGTTATGATTTCCACTCCGCTCTTGTGGGCCTTGATGACCGCTTCTTTATATATAGGGTCAATGTTTGACGGCTGAAACGAACTTACATCCGTGCGTTGAATAACATAACACAATATACTACGATAACCTTGTGATACCATGACTTCCAATTCTTGTATGTGCTTCAATGCACGGGGACTTACCGTTGTGTTGACCTTTTTTCTATATCCGTCGGGGAAATAGGCGATTTTATTGTTTATAGGTATATGCGAAAAGTCCATATGCTTCTTCTCTTTTGCCAAACAATCCACATAATCCGCCAAGGGTACATTTTTCACCTCTAAGATAAAAGGTTTGTCGTTTGCATCTATTCCTGCAAAATCAAATCGGGAATTTAAAAATTTCTTTTCTGCTTCTACGCTTTTATGGTCCTTCAGTGTGGTTATCAAATTGTATTCTAGTGATTTGCTTACTATTTTTTCTGCGGTTTTTGGATCTATACCCACCAAATAAGTTTGATCCCGCTCTGTGATTTGACTTACACGGATTTTGTGTGTGCACTTGTTTTTTGGATTTGTATTTGTTTCCATTAATACTGTTGCTTCTTTATCGGCCAAACCACAACATCCCAGTGCTGCTGTGTGTGCCATTGTGGTCTCTGTTGCATTTTCGATGCAAACGTCTGCAACATAAGGTGTTTTACAAAAGGCCGAAGGCCGTTTGATTACAGTGCCCTTAGTAAGAGGAATTGTGAATAGTTTTTGCATTGCTTTTGTTTATAATAAGTGTTTTGCCAAATATATTTCAATTTTATAGAATATTTTTTTAAAGATGGAGAACCTTGAAAAGTAGAGAACCTTGAAAAGACATTATTAATATAAAAACAATTATTTATTTTTTACAAATGATGTCTACTTCTTGGTTTGACGCATTTAAAAATAGTGTTGTTCATGTTATAAATAATAGAGAACATAATACTATTATTCCTCGTGTATCTACCGGAACGTTGAAACAAATGGATTTGTCTGGTAATATTTTGTTTTCTCCTCATTATTCTAATTGTATATGGAATTTAAGAAAGGAACAATATACTTACGTATTGTCGGAAGAACTACAAAAAGTATTTGAGTGTTTAATAAACAAATATAATATGCCAAAAGATGTTGAGTGTTTGCTTTTGGAATATGCTGTCGACTTTGGAGTAATAAATGTTTGAGATTGTTATTGGTATTGTTGTGGAAATTGTTGTGTTGAGATTGTTATTGGTATTGTTGTGGAGATTGTTGTGGAGATTGTTATTGGTATTGTTGTGGAAATTGTTATTGGTATTGTTGTGGAGATTGTTGTGGAGATTGTTATTGGTATTCTTGTGGAGATTGTTATTGGTATTGTTGTGGAGATTGTTGTGAGATTGTTGTGAGATTGTTGTGAGATTGTTGTGGAGATTGTTATTGGTATTGTTGTGAGATTGTTGTGAGATTGTTGTGGAGATTGTTATTGGTATTGTTGTGGATACCTTTGTGGAGATTGTTGTGGAGATTGTTATTGGTATTGTTGTGGAGACCTTTGTGGAGATTGTTGTGGAGATTGTTATTGGTATTGTTGTGGAGACCTTTGTGGAGATTGTTATTGGTATTGTTGTGGAGATTGTTATTGGTATTGTTGTGGAGATTGTTGTGGAGACCTTTGTGGAGACCTTTGTGGAGATTGTTGTGGAGATTGTTGTGTTGAGAGGGGGACTCTATATTCTGTACTGCGTCACCCTGCAATAGTTCCGTTGAATGGTCCCAGCCCACCCCTCCGGGTATTATATCTTTAAATGGTTTAAATAAAATATATATGTAAACCATAAATGAGTGTTAAAACCATAAATGAGTGTTGAAACCATATATAAGTATATGTATATATGGGGTTGAAAAACAATAAGAAGAATAGTTTATTATATGAGATTCACAAAGTATGTGGAGAGGGTATATATAAAGATATATTAATAAAGAAGATGGAAATAAAGAATACGTTGTTGTTATGTCGTAGTTATAGATTAATATATGAAAATAATGATGAACACAATGATGAATTATTTTATCAATATATTGATCAGATGTATTTATTAAAAATAGAGAAGGTTGAATTAAAGAAGATGTATAAGAATTATATAAGTAATCGTAAAATGCAAGAGTATTATAGTAATCGAAGTAAGGAAGAATGTGTAAATAATGTGAAATATGTGTGTAATACTAAGAATATATGTGAAGATATGGTGAAAAATATATGTGATTATTTTTAATGTGAGGTGTTATAGTGATAATATGGTATGAGTTGATAAAATATATTTGCAGAGAACCTTTCTTTGCCGGGGGCGAAGCCCCCGCTTTATACCCTTTCAATAAATACTTTAAAAAAATACCCCTCCGGGGATTAGGTTCTCCACTTTCTATTTTTAAAACCTTTTACTATAGAATTTATAACAAAGATATAACAAACATTTATAATAAATATATATTGAATTGTTTTTTATTAAAATGTGGAGAACCTTTGTTCTAGATTTTTTTTTAGCACAATAAAAAAGATATTATTAATACTGATTAATTGGGTGGCAAATGCCTATATGGTATGTAGATGGGTTTTCCTTATTACACGTAATACATTTTCCTAGTAGTTTACATATATTTTTTATGTCTTTTTGATGTATGGTTACTTGATGTGTTATTAATGTTCCTTTGGTTTTACATTTATATTTGCAATCGTCACTAGAACAATGATGCCATATTATTTCATGATAATTCGAATGATGATGATTTAAATCAGACCTACTTACAAAACTCTTATTGCATAGTTCACAGCTATATACACGCTCTGGTCTTCCTAACTCATTTGGATGTAATCTGCTAATATGCATTGCATATGTTGACTTTTTTCCACTCTTACATACCCAATCACAGAATATGCATTTATTATCATCTGGTTTTGTGATTTTTGTCCCCGTAAACACTTTTCTACGCGTATCTCCAATTAATATTTTTGTATTAGTGTCGCACATATTGTATATAGAATTGCTTTGATTCGTTTTTTGATGTTTAATTATAAAAGTATTATTCATATGAATCGATTTTTTCGATCTTTTATATACACTCAATGTTCACTGCGAAGACACTCTTAAATCAACTCGATTACATACAAATAATACGTCCCAACCATTTTTTCTATTCTTTTTTTTAGAATATGGAGAACCTTTCTTTGCCGGGGGCGAAGCCCCCGCTTTATACCTTTTCAATAAATACTTTAATAAAAAAATGAAAAAGTATAGAACCCTCCGGGATTTATATAGTGTATATTTACAATATATATTATATACTCTCCACTGCATAACCCCACCGCAATACTTTAATATGAGTTTTATATATATTTATTACCCACACCCCTTATCCAGAAATGAGTTACGAAACCAGAAATCACTTTACACCACCCACTCCCCCCCTATCGGGGGATTTTTATTTAAAGTTCTTACAAATTGATTACTATTTTCCCTTTTTATATTATTATACACACATACACATACACCATATGTCGCACAACAACACTATTCCTCTTCCCGACCTTAATGGTCTTTTAGCTCATCCTCACTCTTTTATCATTCAAAACAACAATCATTTTAACCCTACCAATCACAAGTTTTTAAAATTTTATCTTTTTACCCTTTGGTTCTTTCTTCATTTTAAACACTCCATCAATACACACGACTTCAACCTTATTATCAATTCTATCTTTATTTCTTTTCATAACAACTCTCACAATCATTTCCACTATTCTATTTTTAAAAATAAAACTATTCACTTATTTCAACGTTCATCTACCGAGCACTAAAGATTTATTATACATTTATTAAAAACATATAATAATATTTTTTTTACACAGAAACAATATGTCCTTCCCATAAATATTTTTTAAATTCCCAAGATAGGTTTTCACACTCATCTAATTGATAATTCCCAAGTACAATTTCTGGATGATTACAAATTATTTTTTCTACTGGTTTATTATTCATGTGTTTTATATTTTTAACTAGTGGACCCTGACTATATTTCCAATACCAAAGTTCATTACATTGTCCTTTAATATAATAATTAAATACCCATTGTAGTCCATTTTTATAATCATTGACTATATTCATTATTTCGTTTTCATCCTTTGTTTTTAGAATTAATTTATTATATCGCGCTTCCCAATATGGTTGACAAGGATTAATATATTGTTCACTGTATCTAAAAAAACAAGGTATATTTTGTATATAATCTTCGATCCCCTTTTCACAAGAAAAATCAATACGATATCTTGAAAATTTCTTGCGATTGGTATATTCTTCAACTAACATCTTTTCTTCTATTTTATATATTTCACTGAACATACGTTTTACATTGTTCCAATCGATTTCAAAATCTTTATTAATTAAGTAATCATTAGTATTAGAAAACGTTTTTTTATATATATTGTATAATATATCAAATCCATTTGTGCGAATATTTAAACACGGAATATGAGGCAAAAAATCATTTCCTAAGAAAAAACAAAAGAATACATAATCATATGCTCTATGTATATCTGTATCGCCAATTTCTTCTACAATATAATTCATTAACAATTTAATGTCTACAAAATATATTTCATCCTTATTAATAATTGATGAAGGAATAGATGATTTCAAAAATTGAGGTGCTTCACGAAATACATATATGGATTTACATAAATGACTTTGAAATATTGACAACATAATTAAATCTGAATCTAAACCGTATATTACAACATTATCATTTTTCATATTAAAATCACGTATAAAGTCCATGAGTTTATGTTCACCTTCTCCAAATTCATCACTGCAAGAAATGAATATTTTCATTCCATATTGTTTATTTCTAAAATGGTGATACACTTGTCTATTTAAATCCTCCATAAATTTTGTACCAAACGTTATATTATTTTTATCCCAATATACCTTTTTATCCTTTGTTAATATATTTGACATTACGCGTCTATACCGCTGTTGTTTAACTTTCGCAGTAGGTGCTTGACCATCAAACGTAATATAGACATACTTTGATGGTTTAATTAAATATATATAATGTTCTATTTTCTTTATTGTACGAGCAATCAACTCTTTGTCTATATTCCCTTTATATTCTTCTTCTTGCATATCTCGTAATGAATCGTATATAATTGAATTACAATCCATCAATAATGCGTGGATTTTATTATCACTAGGAGTAAAAAAATCCATATTTTTCAATATATTACTATAGTTGCGTATGATAAACGAGAAATAACTCGGAATACCCATTATTATAAATATAATTATATATTTATATTATTTTTATAAATATAGTATATGCAGTATAACTTCTTATTTCACGAGTTATTTAACGAAGATACTGATAATTTTAAAGAATTTTATAAAAAACATAGGGATATTGTAAAAGACATAATAATAAATACATTAATCTCTATAAAAGAAAAGAAATTAAAAGGGCTGTTTAGTGAAAATGATATAAATGTTTCCACGAAAGTGCTACACGATATTATTAATAAATTAGACAATATTAGTATTAAAAACACAGTACAAGAATTTCAGAATGTAATGGAAAAATTAAGCATAATTATTTCTGGTCTAGGGACTAAATTTTTGAATGATTTATTATATACAATTGGGTTTCATAATGTATGTGAAAACTTGGATACAATAATTGAAAGCAAGTATTTGTTATTAAAAAAACATTTTTCACCATCTTCTTTTCATATATATCCATTATCAAGCAAAGTAAATAAACAAAATAGCACCGCGTGTAACAATAAGTTATGTGTTGATGATATTAGTTATGAAATACAAGATAATTTTGAATGTAATGATTCGAATAACGATGATTTTAAATTTTTTCAAAGAATATATGGTGTCATTTTAACAATACACAATTTTAAAACAAAAAAAACCGTTGTTATAAATGGAGTTATAAATGATATTTCTTGTTTGCATGTTAATAATAAGTACATTGATTATTGTTACAACGAAATTGTAGGTTTATTTGAAGATGATGAAATTGGAAAAAAGATACTAGAAAATGCAACCATACAAGATCTTTTAATATACAGTTCAAGTGATTTTATAAAGAAAAAGTTCTCCATTCTTAATGAAATAAACATTGTAAAAAAAAATAAACTAGATACAACTATTGATAAATTTAATGAAATGTCAATAATAAATCAAAGAAGTATGTTGATTAATCTAATGTTGTATAATAAACAAGACGATGTTTTATTTATATGTAATATTTTATATGAAATTATTGCAATGAATTCAAGTGTTAATAATAATTATACTGATTTATTACTCGATAGTTTTCCTTGGGGTATTAAACAAATGTTAAAAGAGTGTGCACGTTTTAGTATTAATTATAATCATGAAATGCGAAAAAAATACGATACGCAGAATATTTCATTAGAACACCAAATTTATTTATTAAAAGTAAATGATAATGTAAAAGAAAAGGCACTTGCAAAATATAAAGAAGTACAATCTAAAAATGATGATAGTATGTCCAAGGCAAAACAATACTTAGAAGGTCTAATTAAAATACCATTCGAAATTTTTAAAGAAGAAAAAGTACTTATATTAATGAAAACAATAAATGAAGATTATATTAAATTATTACAAATAATAAAAATTTACGATAATAGCATAAATATAAAAAATAAATATACAAATTACGAAATAATGGTAGGAATTAGTAATATTATAAATATAATAAAAGATAAAGTAAAATACAGTATTAAACAACAATTATCAAAGCAGACAACAAATATGATAAATATCATTTTGAAAGAATTAAACAAAAAATACAAGATTACCAATTTTACAACAAAAAGTAGTAAAATAGACGCTATTTTCAATACAATACAATATTCGGATTATGATATAATTGATAATAAGATAAATACACACAATTCTATAAAAAATAGTTTTTCTTTAATAAATAACATTAATACAAATAATGTGGTATTGAAAAATGGAATTCAAAATATGCGAGATTTTCTCGAAGATTCCATTTACAGTCATAAGAATGCAAAAACTCAGTTATTTAAAATAATAGCGCAATGGATAAATGGCAATCAAAGTGGATATTGTTTCGGTTTTGAAGGTTCTCCTGGTATTGGAAAAACTTCTTTAGCAAAGAATGGTTTATCTGGATGTTTAAAAGATGAAAATGGTGTCGACAGACCTTTTTCCTTTATACAATTAGGAGGTTCTTCAAATGGTTCTTCGTTAGAAGGACATAGTTATACATATATGAATTCAACATGGGGGCGTATTGTAGATATATTAATGGAATCTAAATGTATGAATCCGATTATATATATTGATGAATTAGACAAGGTGAGTGCAACAGAACAAGGTAAAGAAATTATCGGAATTTTAACACATATTATTGATTCTACACAAAATAGTTGCTTTCAAGATAAATATTTTTCTGGAATAGATATTGATTTATCAAAAGTATTATTTATTTTTTCATATAATGATCCCAACAAAATTGATAAAATCTTATTGGATAGAATTCACCGCATTAAATTCGATAATTTAACTACAGAAGATAAAATAGTTATTGTTAAAAAATATTTATTACCTGACATAAATAAAGAAATGGGTTTCGATAACATTATAAATATAAATGACCAAACAATTGAATATATTATCGATAACTATACGTGTGAACCCGGTATTAGAAAATTAAAAGAAATTATTTTCGATGTGTTTGGAGAAATTAATATTGAATATTTAACAAATAATGATAATTCTCTTGATATCCCATTGGAATTAACAATTGATGTAATTGAAAACAAATATTTATCAAAGTACAATAAAATATTAAGTAAACGAATTCATAAAGAGGATATGATAGGCATTATAAACGGGTTATGGGCAAATACACTCGGTAAAGGTGGTATAATACCTATACAAGCTTTTTATTTTCCAACAGTATCTTTTCTCGAATTAAAACTTACTGGACTTCAGGGTGATGTAATGAAAGAAAGTATGAATGTCGCCAAAACACTTGCATGGAATTTAACCAAAAACACTGCTAAGAAAAAGTTAATCACATATTTCAATAATACAAAATGTCAAGGACTTCATATTCATTGTCCAGAAGGTAGTATATCAAAAGACGGACCGTCAGCTGGAGCTGCTATTACAATCGCAATATATAGTTTATTAAATGACAAAAAAATACCAAATGATGTTGCTATAACGGGAGAAATAACACTTGATGGAAATATAACCGCAATTGGTGGATTATATGAAAAAATTTCAGGCGGTATAAAAGCTGGAATTAAAACGTTTATTGTCCCTGCTGAAAATAAAAGAGAATACGATGAGGTAGTAAAAAAATATCAAAACAAACATATTGATATTAATTCAAAGGTAAACGTTAATTTAGTTAATCATATTAGCGATATATTTAAAATACTCAAATTATAATTTATACAGTATATATATAAATTATGAAATTTAATATTATTGGCCTTGCCTACTTATTTTTGCGTTTAGCCCCATTTATAATTGTGTCCTTTTTCACATTGAATTCATTTTTTAACCAAGATTTCAAAGGATTAATATACTTAGCGGGTTTATTGTTAGCATTAACATTTAATATACTAATTGGCAATTCATTAGGGTTTGAAGGAAAAAGTGAAGATGCAAGTGAAATATGTAGAATGATTGAACTCGGTGAAAATCAAGAATTTTCCAAATTACCAATGGGACAATGTATTCTTGGGTATACATTCTTCTATTTGCTCTATGTAATTGTTAAATACAAATATGTTCTTTATAATTTACCCACTATTATATTTTTCCCTATATTAATATTGACTGACATATTCTGGAACGCTAATAATGGTTGTTTCAATATGTTAAGCTTAGGTACTTCATTAGTAATTGGTCTAATATTTGGTTTATTATGGGCTATTGTTATCGATAGTATGAAATTGACATCACTTCAATATTTTAATAATGTTGCTGGTAATGATGTATGTAAACGCCCATCAAACCAAACATTTAAATGCAATGTATATAAAAACGGAAAACTTCTTGGGAAAAATGTTTAAACATTGAAATATTGCATGTTAGAATCAAACCATTTTTTTACTTCGCGTTTAACCATATTTCTTTGCATTGTTATGTGTGCATACTGAATGCTATTTGTTTTCATTATATAATTATTTAAGAAATATTGTATTATATTTGATATTATTGCACCTTCGTATATATTTAATTCCGTTATGTTAAATATCGGATATCCCTTTTTAGCGTTAACGCTATTGTGAAAATCAAATAGCATTCGCTTTAAACTCTGCTTTGTTTGAATATTATTAAAATTAATACTATTTAAATATTCTTTTGCGTGGTCTGAGCATATTGGGCAAGGTAAATTTTTACATATTAAAAATATTAAATCTAATATTTCTTTTCTTTTCTGTAAAAAGTATTCATCTTTAATTTTTTCCGCTAATGTATGAAAAAGATACCAAGTACTCTTGCCCCAAATATATAAATTTTTATTTTCAACTACTTGTTGTTCATTACTTTTTACTGGTGATGGTTTTCTCACTAGTTGATTATTAGTTCTTACAAATCGCATTTGTTGGTTTTTAAATGCGCCTCTATTTTTTTTTGTAAAAATCATTTATATATTTTTTATATATATAAAAATATATATTTATACAATATTATGGATAACAAAACATTATTAATTGCAAGCGTTAAAAAGTGGATAACATTAGATAATGAAATTAGAGCAATTCAAAAAGAAGCAAATATAAGAAAACAAGAAAAAAAAGAAATTACTAACGATTTAATTGAAATAATGAAGACAAATGAATTGGACAGTATAGAAATTAAGGATGGTAATCTCAATTATGTAACACGAAATGTAAAAAAACCAATTACTAAAAAGTATCTAGTATCTGTATTAAATAATTATTTTCAAGGTGATTTAGAAAAGGTAAGTGAGCTAAATACATTAATTATGGATAATCGAGAAAATGAAGTGCGCGAAACAATTCAAAGACAAATTAATAAATAGTTACACCTTTATCATGAATATATTTTCCAATTATCTTTGGTTCAGTGACCTTTTGCATAATATCTTCAGTATTATATACATTATTATAATTATCAATATAATATACAATTCCATTTAACTCTTCAATACGCATTATAAGTTCAGTTGTATTTTTTTGGGGTTCTGTACTTTCGTTAAATACTCCGTGAGGAGTTGCTTTAAAGTGCGTACCACAAAATTCACTATCTTCCTTTCGACGACGTGTACATTGTTCTCCGTTCGCACGGCACGCACTACATCTATTGTCAGTAGGTAATACATTTTTTACACGTTTTCTTTTAGAAACATCTTCCTTATTGATTTCTATTTTGGGATAATCATAAATATAAATCAACAAATCTGTTTTCTCACTTTCATCTATGTCAAGAGAAGACACTTTATTCCTAATTTCTTCTTTAAATTTGGAAAAATATTCATCTACTTTACGGTTTAATCTGCGCTCCATACTTAATTAAAAAATATAAATATATAATTTTTAATCAATTTTTTATTTGAAAAAGGAACCCACCTTTGTATATTTATCTATGCAAATATTAGCTACGGTCTTTAAATGCTGTCTAATTGTATTTTTTTCAACATTATCAATATATGCTACACGCATTACTGATTCTGTATCATGAGGATGAAATTTCTTAAACCCAACGAAAGTCATATTTTTGTCTGTTTCGAAATATTTATTGTACAATTCATGCTCGATTATTTTACCCAATGTATAATCTTCATCAAGTAATTTAATATCATAGCAGTTCTCCATTGTAGAATTACCAATATTTACTGGTAGAACATCTCCATCAACGTCTTCTATGAATTTTGTTAACTTTTCTATTAAAAGTGAAATACTTATTTGTAACAACTGTTTATTATTATATATACCAATCGATTTTACAGAAAAGTCAAAACTATTTTCTTTATATTCCCTTTGTGCGTCAAGTATGTAAAAATTTTTCTTTTCAAATATAATTTCATCTTCAACCATTCCATCACTTCTCATTTTCTTTTCAATACTTTCCCATTTTTTCTCTGCTTTATTAACATCTATTGTATTTCCAAAACTACACAATGATACTACATTATACATACTGTTATTTTTTGCATTACTTGTTGAAAAATCACATTCCAGTTTTATTTCTTCTCCTTGAATACTTTCCGAAATTGAAGGTCTTAAACGAATAAAACTAATATAATCTCCTGTAAAGTCATCCGGGGGGAATATTTTCTTTACTTCTTCCTGTTCCATATATGTATTTGTTTCCAAGTTTTTTATTTTGAAATCTTCTGATGTACAGTAAATAATATTATTAGTTTCATTTTTTTTATATACTTCCAATCTATATTTTCCAGGCAAACGGGATAGTTCTGTTTCACAAATAGGTATGCACGACAAACGCTGTTTTACTATCTCATTGTGAAAACGCGAAGTATTTTTCATTATATTGCATTTATTTTCCTCGTATGTTTCAGTAATGAATGCATTTACTGGTATCTCTGACAATATAGTACGTCGTATGCCATTTACATAAGAAACGTTTATTGAATCTATTGTAAATTCAATTATTCCGTCGTTTTCTACCAACTTAGTTACCTTAGGATCCATAATTATATTATAATTATATATTTATATAAAATTATAATCAATTTTTTATACTACATTTCCCGTTGAATTAGATGATATTGGGTCCATCATCATAAAAGCAATCAATACAAACGACAACACAATTGGGAAAACGACCAAGAACCAAGACAATGATGGTATACCCGCATCACATATCAAATTTAGTACCCAAGTCCAAAACAATACATACAATATCTTTATTAAAAATATTAATGTTGTATTGGGTACACTACAAGATAAATATCCTAAACAATATTTGTCCACATTTCCTGCATTCTGAATAGCAATAACAACAATGGTTATTACTGAAATTACTAAATATACATATGCAGGGGTGCATAAGTTTTTAAGTCCACGAATAGAATCAGCCATAATTATATATATACCTTATATAATTATACAATAGAACTTGCATTTGTTAATGGTTGTACATAACTACGAGGATCAGACGCATTTTCACCTGCCATTATGTTAGCATTATGTAGTGCTCCCGCTGTTGTATCAAAATGAGTAGGTACACTTACCATTTTTGGCAATAAAAAAGATCCTCCCTTCATTTTTTTAACTTTCTTTGATTTCTTTGTTTTTCTTTTAATACGTTTAGATTTCTTTTTACCTCCCTGCATTCTTGATGACACAATATTGTCCGGGTTTGTAGGGACATTTTCATATTTATTCATTTCGTATGGAACACTTCCACTAAATGTTGCGGGTCCATAACCACCAGACATTCTTTTTCTTGCACAACTCTTTTTTTTCATCGTTTTTCTCATCGTTTTTTTCATTTGCTTTTTCATTATATATATAATGAAGATTTTATTCAATATCCACATGAGTCAACATATGACGACGACAACACATACTTGTTAATTTTAATATATCTAAAACTTCACCCTCAGCAGTTTTCTTTGTATTTTCTTTTGTTAAATATACGACTTTATTTACATCATTTCCTTCAATCAGTTTGCGCTTTCTTACTTCGCGCAAATAATAGTCATATTTATTTGCCAATACATTTCCACACGTAAAACATTTAACAGGAATAATCATTTTATATATATATATTATTAATTATTTTCTAATTCAATTTTATATTAAAATGAGTCAATCAAAACATAAATATGTAAATGGCCGCATAAAAGACAAGGATATTTTTTCCGATGACCTTAATGAAATTGGTATTGACAACGAGGCCACTGGTAATTGGGTTATATTTATTCTATTTTTATTACCAGTAATCATATTGATATTATCTAACATAAATTTTGGTACAAATGTAGAAAAACTTTATGACACTATGAGTGAAAATGTTATTGCTCAATTTATTTGCTTTGTGTTTATTGCAATTATGCTATTGTTATATTTCGTTGATTTTGTTAGAAACAGATTAAATATAAAAAAAGATAAATGGCAAAAAGATATTAATAAACGATTACCGCGCTTCATCATTTGGGTTATAATGGTAAGTATTGTTATATTTTTTTACTATAAAAATATTTCTAGTAATTTATCCAATGTAAATATAGCTGATAGCACAACGACTATTATTGCTGTTTGTACCATTTCATTAGTTGCAATTATATTTTTAGGTAATTGGGTTTTCAAATCCGATTTATATGAAGGACTTGGTGAAAAGTCCGAAACGTATAAATACAATGCGAATGATTATGATGTTACATATCATGATAGCGTAGAAGACCTTATTGCACAAAATACAGTTACAGGTGTAACACGTGTAGTAGATGAAAATGGCAAATTAGTTGAATTAAAAGGTCCTATTGAAAAAACGCCACCTTACTTCAATAGTCCTAGTATGTATAAATATGGCTTAACTGCATATGTACCCAACTACACTGATAGTGTATATTTAAGTAAAACACATGGTGTTCATAAAGAAAATGAAGAACATGACTTTAAAATTCCGAATTATCCTTCTTCCAATTTAAAATATGAAAACATTGAACTATAATTGTAATTAAATCATATAAACTTTATATATAAATAAAATTTATATAGACGATAATTGTTGTCAATATGTTATAATTATTTAAAAAAATCAGTGATTATGGTTTAGATTTGTGTTTTCTTGTTTTCCTACGTTTGTTCTTCCCTTTCCTTTTTGATTTCTTTTTTCCACCAGATCCGGTATAAAGACATTTCGACGGGGAAACATTTTTTATCCCACTAAGTACATCGTTATTTTGATATTTTTTTTTTAATGTTGATATTTTTTTATCTATTATTATTTTCATATTTTGAAAAAATTCTTTGGCTTCAACTCTTTCTTTATTTCTAAATCCAGGAGGTCCAATATGACGATATAATGCTACTTTATCTGTATCTATTTTGTTTAATTCTTTTCGTGTCTTATTTATTTTAACTGTTCGGTCTTTATATAGTTGTTGAATTTTTTCCAAAAGATTTATACTGTTTTCACATATTTTTTGACAATCGATTAAATATTTATACAATAATTTATCATCTTGTGTTTTATCATACATTGTTAAATACGTATCCCAACCAGACACTCCAAATAATGGTGTTGTAAAGAATGTTTGTTGAGCATCTAATTCAGGTAATGGTTTACAATTTAATAAATATATTATTATTTGTTTATTACCATATATTTGGTTTAAATATGAAAAATAACTGCTTAATAAAATATTGGAAAATGACTTGTTTGTTTTTAAATTATCAAATAAGTCGTCTGTTTTATCATTATATGGAGTATCTATTGTGGAAGGTAATTTTTTCGACGTACCTGAAATACTTTCATATTCTTCTCCGTGACCCGCGGGAGAAACTGTTATTTCCCCATCTATTATTCGAGCATTATACAGACCCGTACTTTGATCTGTAGTTAATAATACATTTGGTATTGTTTGTTTTGGATAATATATTTTTGCATTATTCATTAGTAAATCAGTAATGTTTCCAATATCTAAACCGTACCCCCTAGCTAAATTAGGTATTGGAGTTCCATTTTCAATATATTTTTGTATTAATTTTGTATTTATTTGTAATAAATTTAACATATAATTCTCGACATCCCAATTTACTAAAACACTTTCATCAGGAAGTGACATATCAACTACTGTTATATTTTTGGGTACTTCAACAAAATAATCAATTGGGCACATAGGTGTAACACCTTCCTCATTTCCATGATGATAAAATGGTCCTTCATTATTGCTTATTTTTGGAATATTAGTAAACCCTGGCGTTGTGCGCATATGTTCTTCAAGATTTGGAAATATAACTTTCATATCATAATCTAAACTACCGTGTAAACAACAATAAAATCCTATTGGATTATCCTGACTCTTTGATTTTTTTGATGCGTTTTTATCAGGTGATGATGATGCAGGTCTTTTTGGCATATTTATATTATAATGACACTTTTTATTTACAACATTACCTTTTGTCTTAGTTGTATATTGTCTATGTGATTTTGATTATATGTAATTATAATCAAAATAATTCATTTACTGTTTAGATTTATTTTTCTTTGTTTTTCTACGCTTTTTAAGAGATTTCCTATTTTTCCTTTTTGATTTCTTTTTTCCGCCATAACCAAAAAAACTTTTAACATCAACAAAACTTTTAACATCTGAAACTCTGTTTTTAATATAACGTAACCAATTTGAAATTTCATTTTGGGTTGCATTACCACTTACATAACTATCAATATTAGATATATTTTTTTTTATATCATCTTTCTTTTCACCTATTTCTTTTAATTTTTCTCTAAAAAATTGTATAGATTTTTTTCTCTCATCAAAAGGTGTTTGTCCTTTTAAATCTATATTTCGATATCTCGCTAGCAATTGTTCGTTGTCATATAACAATTTATCCAACGCTCTTTTTGTTTTTCTAAATTTTTCCGTATTCTTTAAATAAAATTCTTGCATGATTTCTAAAACTTGTATACTATTTTTACAAATATTTTCACAATCAATTAAGTATTTATATGTTAATGTTTCACTTTGAACATATCTAGAATTTGCATACAAATTAAAATAGTTTATCCATTTTGGTTCTGTTTTTTTACCCAAAGCTTCTCCAACAAAATTTTGTTGAGTTTCTTCAAAAAAATTTTGTTGAGGTGTCATCATCGTTAACGGTTTACAATTTAATAAATATATTATTATTGGTCTATTACCATATATTTCATTTAAATATAAAAAATAATGACTTAATAATATATGTTTTTTGGCAGTGTATGGTTTTTTTTCGTGAGGACCATAATCATCATCTTTAAGCATTTCGTCAAATAAATCGTCTGTTTTACCATTATATTGAGTTTTTATTGTGGGTGGTAATTTTGTGGGTGGTAATTTTTTCGACGTACCTGAAATACTTTTATATTCTTCTCCGTGACCCGCGGGAGAAACTGTTATTTTACCATCTATTATTCTTGCATTATATATAGCTTCATGTTTTTCTACACCCAATAATGTATTTGGAATATCTTCTTTTGGATTATATATTGTTGCAAAATTTAATAACAATTGGGTTTGATATGTAACATCTTGAATATCTGGATCTGTTGTTGAATTTTGCAATGGCAATGATGTACCTTCTTTTAATTCTTTTATAAAATCCTTTATATAAGATGTGTCTATTTGCAATAAATTTAATAAATAAGATTCTATCTTCCAATTACTAGTAATTGTATTATCTGCTAATGAAAAATCCACCACTGTCATATTGTGAGGCACAGTTGTAAAATAATCTAATGGGGAAATAGGTGTTATTCCATTTTTTTCAACTGGATGTGCAAAAGGTCTTTGCATTGGTGATTTTATACTTGGAACGGGTCCAAAATCAAGTTTAACTCTATTTTCATTTGTAAAATGTTCCAGAACATTTGGAAACGCACCTGCTAAACCATATTTTACACCACCGTGTAAACCACACATAAACGCTACCGGTTTTGATTCGTTAGATGGTTGATATGGTTGAGACCTGTTATTCCAATTCCAAGAACGTGTCTTTACTGTTGCTTTTGGCATATTTATATTATAATGATACTTTTTTATTTACAACTTTACCTTTTGCTGTTTTCTTTCGCATTAATTGTGTATTATCTTTGTGAACTTTATTATGACATTCTTGACACAAACTCATTAAATTTGCAACATTATTTTTATGAAAATGATCTATAAACCCGTCATTATTTGAATTTACTTGTTCATTCATATGATGAATATGTTCTCCCATTTTTTCATTGCACATTTCACACATTGTTTTTATTTTTTTACTATTGTAAGAAGATACTTTCAAACTCATTAATCCCTGTGTTTCAGGAAAATATTTTTTTCGAATATTATAAGCATCATCCATAAAGTCATTATCTAAATACAATGATTTACATACTTCTAAACCATAACATGAAACACCCGAACCCGGCTTTAATTTTCTATCATATACTAAATCTTGTTTTTCATTATCATAACGTACTGTCATATGCATCAACTTTGTATGTTCCATTTCCTTTATTTCACTATTATTTACAACCTCGTGTAAATGTGTTGCAAAAATATGTGATGCACCACTTTTATATATACGTCTTAATCCCGCTAAAAATATACTAATTGCTGATTCCATTTCTGTACCTGAACACAATTCATCTCCTAAAACCAAACTATTTTCATCCACATTATTTAATATTACACGTAGTTCAGACATTTCTACAGCAAATGTCGAGAGCCCTTTAAATAAATTATCATTTCCTATAATACGAGAAAATATTGACTTATATGGCATATAAACAAATTTACTACACGGTACATACATTCCACTTTGTGCCAATATTATATTAATACCGATTGCGCGTATTAAACTCGTCTTTCCAACAGCATTTGTACCATATAACAATATTCCCAAATCATCATTTCCAAGATTAACATCATTTGCTACATATACTTCGTTTTGATTTATATGTTCAATTAAACAATGACGTATATTTTCCGCATTAAAAAACGAATTGTCTTGAACTACAATGTCAGGTAATACATAATTATATTTTTTTGCATTATATATGCGAGTTTGTAATACATCCACTTTTGCCAAAAATTTACACATTTTTTGTATTATTTCATTATAACGTTCTACCAATGTGTTATTACATTTTATAAAATTTTCTCTCAACATTATTACTCCTTTTTCACGCATTCTTATCACACTAAAAATACAACTATCTAACTTATGATGTTTGACTTCGTTATTTGTGGTTGTAGATGACGAAAACGATACTTTACTATAATCAAATGTGTCATCATCATTTTCAAAATATTTTTTTATATTTTTTGTACGCGTTTTCGTAATTATAATAGATTTCCATGATTTATCTTTTTCATTGATTTTAAAAAACTCCGATTGACCATTATTTATTAATTTTTGATTTAATATATCTAAAATATTTGAAAATGTTGTTGTTTGAGTGTTATATTTTTTTATCAAATCATCATATTCATCATTTACGCCGGGTTTTAATATGTTATCATCAATAGATGATATATTGTTTATTGTTTTACATTTTAGTATATCATATGTGTCATTCATATATTGTAAACATTGCAAACACTGTTCTTCTATATCTTCCACATCATTTGTACCAAATAAATATTTATTTAATATTTTATCGTGCTTATAATGTTTCATTAATTTTGTCAATGCATCAATACTTGTATATAAATTATAAATGTCCTTAGGAATGCCGCGATTAGATACACAACTTCTTATTATAAACTCGATATCTTTAACAAGAGATATATGTTCTCGTATATTATAATTATTATAATAATCTTCAAAGTGTGTATTTACTGCATATTCATTATTTAACCATTCAACATCACACGAAGGATTTAATAATAAAAACTTAAAATGACGTTTTCCAATAGCTGTAATACAATTATTTAAAAAATCACAAACGCTGTTTATTTTACCTTTACCATTACCGTCACCTATAATATTAAGTTGTTTCAATGTATGATTTGCTAATAATACATAATCCGATTTATTACACATTTGAGGAAATTCCAATTTATTAACCAACATTGGACTATGTTCTTTTAAAAAATGTAATACATAACATAATGACTGAGTTGCTAATAAATTATATGAAAATTCAGCACACTGTTGCATAATATCTTCTCCAAAATAGGTTGACATAGTCAAGTTAATATAATCCATTTTAGCACTATTTTTTACTTCCTCATTTTCAGTATCTGTCATTATTTTTACATGCTTATCAACCAAACTACAATAAGAAAATATCTTTTCTTGTTCTCCACATGTTAAATTTGATATAAATAATATTTCATTTGGAGAAAACAACAATAATTGTCGTTCTAATTCATCTGTTAATGTATTATTTAAAACAAACGGAGAACTATATTCGAATAAATATGTTTGTCCCGACAATACATTTATAAACGACATTCCAATAGCAATAAATGGTTCTTTGTTTGTTATTTTTTTGTATTTCTTTGCCCATATGCAACATATATTATTTGAACGTTGTTCATTTTCATTATCATATTGATATAATACTGTTCCTTTTGAACAAACTTGACTTAAAGTTCTCCACGTTTTTTTTCCTTCTTTATGCTGATCATATAAACATACCGTATAATCCTGTTGAACAATAATTTTCAAGAATTTTTCGATTGAATGATCTGGAACACCTGCCATTATTATAGTACCATTTCGTCCTTCCGTTTTTTTACTTACGTTTAAACTACATAAGGACGTTATTTCTTGAATATTGGATTTCGTAATAACACCATCTTTTATTAAACCATACATTTCATAAAATGAACCCACTTGTATAAAAACAGCAGTTTTTTTACCATATTTGTCGATATTTACATTTACATAATCAAAATATTCATCATAAATGTAATCTTCTTTTTTTGTTTTACCCATTATATATATAATAATCTTGTTTTTAATATGGTATAAAAAAGTAATTATATAATTAATCATATAATGACTGCTGGTTTTGATTTTGAAAAAATAAGAAGCGAACATGATTGTGTTCATTATTTTGAAACAGGATTATGGGATCCAACATCTGATGTATCTTCAAAACAAGCACTTTCTAGCAGTTTTAAAACAGTGCATTGTATTGAAATTAGAGACGAATGGGTACAATCTGGTAATAAAGTGTTTGAAAATGAAATAAAAAACGGAAGATATTTTCTGTATCAAGATGACAGCAGTAATATGAATAAATATGTAAACGATGAAAAATTTACAGAAAAAACAATGTTCTTTTTGGACGCTCATCTAGACAATTCTGCACTAATAAAATACAATTTAAAACAACGTTGTCCCTTATTTGATGAATTGGAGGCCATTAAACAACTTTCTCGCAAAGATAATATTATTCTTATTGACGATTTAAGGATTATTACAACACATTGTTGGGGCGAACAATCATATGGAAACATTAATTTTTTAGACAAAATAAAAGAAAAAATATTAGAAATTAATCCTGATTATAAATTTTCGACATTAAATGGGCACGTAGAAAACGATGTATTAATAAGTTATGTATAAACTAATTAAATAATAAAAAAATTGAATATTATTATATATGTTATTAGATTAACTAACTAAAAAAATATGAATTACGAATACGGTCAGTTTATTGTTCTTGATAATGAAAATAACGATAATGAATTACAAGTTGTTGAAGACCCGTTTATACATTATACAAACCAACTTGTAACGCAACAACACAGTGTTGTATATAAAACAAATTATAAATCCATTAGAAGTAATATCTATAATAATCCAGTTGTTAATATTGTTTATAGGTTATTTAATTGGTGGTCAGATACCCCCGTTCAGATAATTGAACAATAAATTATCTGGATTATGATTTTGTACACTTCCACACATACTATGAACAGTTTCATACATTTTACGTAATACACTTTCGGGTGTGATTGTCCCTACTCTTATTAACCCTCGTTTTAATAAATCCTTCTTTATTTTATTAATATCGATTTGTTTTAAATTTTGTATTTTCATTGTTATATTTGCACGTACTTTTTTATTAGAAACTAACACAGTTGTTATTGGTTTAGTTTTTTGCTTTCCCAGATTAAATGTCTTTCTAATCACTCTTTTCTGTTTTTCTGCCTGTCGTTTTTCATTATAATCTCTTAATGCATTTATTTGCGTCATCTGAATATTTGTATTCTCGTTTGTGATTGATTGTTGAGAATTCGCATTATTTATTGGTATTACTTGTTTTTGTGTTTTATTCATCGCGGTTCTATACGTAGGCAAATTTCCATTTTTCAAACACCCATATTTTGGCTGTTGAATAATATTTGGTACATTTGCATGAAACGCAACCTCTTCATTTTGTGGTTGCTTTGGCACTTCTATTTGTTGACTCGGTGTGCTTTTAAATGTTTCGTTTTTATTATATTTAGTTTGAATATTTTGTAAAAATGCCTTTGAATTTTCAAAATTAGATATTGAAGGACTTGCTTCTTGTGCTTTTCGCAAATCCTTAGAAAAATATTCTTTATATTTCTCTTCTTGATGTTTACGTATCATGCGCAATAACGATTGTCGTTTTAAAGTATCATTTTTCTTACTAGTATTGTTCTTAACCTTAATTTCATTTTTAGGTTCTTTACGCTTTTTCGCTGTTTTACCTTGTGAAAAAGCCATTAATTCCGGTGAAACTTGTATTGTTTTCTGTTGACTCATAATATTTGTATTATGAAAACAAATATTATTTTAATTGTGTACGAATTACATATAAATACTATTTAATAGATATTTACTTATTTCGCTATTGTCTTTATTTTTATTGTCATTAAATATATTAAATCCTTTTTCAATGTCTTGAATTGTTAATATTTTATTTACCACATCTTCATTACCATACATTCGGCGACCATAACATATTTTCGAAAAGGTAAATAATAATTCCATATCTCGCCCTAAACTTACAAATTTTTCATATTTTGTTTTAAACCATTCCTTTGTAATCGTTTCATCTATATTCCAATCGCAATTTACAACAATATTTTTAAATATTTCAAATAATTCATCTGCATTATATTTATCCATATTAAATTTCCATATGAATCGTGATTCCAACCCCCCATTTACTTGAAAAAAACGCTCATCAATTTCTTCTTTATAACCTGCAACTATTACCATTAATTCGTCTTTATAATCACTCAATGCTTCACAAATAGTATCAATACATTCTCGACTATAATCATCATTACCACTTTTTGAACCCAATGCATACACTTCATCTATAAATAATACACCACCTATACAACTGTCTAACACTTTCTTCGTTTTTATTGCTGTTTGCCCCAAATAACCGGCTATTAAATCACTACGTGTTACCTTTTTAAACACATTATTTTTCAATATACCTACTTTAGAATACATTGTCCCTATTATTTTTGCGACTTCTGTCTTGCCAGTACCAGGAGGGCCATAAATAACAGTATGTTTGTAATCACCCCGAGAACCTTTATGAAGACCTTGCAAAAAATACAATAATTGATCCAATAATGATTCCTTTACTCTTTTCATTCCTGTCATATTATTTAGTTTTACTAAATCATCCTTTATAATATGCAATGACTTCAAATCTATATTATAATTATATTGTTCATCATATTCATTGTCTTGAATCATTTTTATTAAATCATCAAAGCTCGATATATTTACGCTTATTATTTTTTTTTCTTTTTGTGTTTCGTCTAATTTCAATTCTACATTGTGAGTTTTCTGCCATTTTTTATACATATCTTCATCTGGCGGAACGTAATGAGCACAAAAATTAGGAGACCCAAAGCTATTACTCAAATAGTCATGATTAACTATCTTAATGAACTCTAAGTATTCCTTTTGTAAAACTTGTTTTTTTCCTTTATAATCATCTAAAAAACTAATAAAATCTGAATTTTCCATACTAATAAGAAAATATCTATATTTTTATATGAATTCACAAATATATATAAAAATTGATTGTATATATAAAAATATTTATTGTAATAAATATAATGTCATCCTCTGATATCCAATATGCTGAACGCCAAGATACTACATCTTTCATAAAAAACATGATCAATCAAGAAGAATTATCAATGATTGAAAAAAAACTAGAAAAATGTGACGATAAAAGTATTTTAAGCCATCTTGGTAAGTACATTGAAGAACCTTACAAGATTATTGAAGCATATTTCGGAGAAAAACATTTGGAAAAATTGGTTAGACATCAAATAGAATCTTATAATTATTTTATTAATTATCAGCTACAACAGACCATTAATATGTTTAATCCAATCAAGATTCATTCTGAAAATGATTATGACCCGACTACAAATAGTTATAGTTTGGAAATCGAATTGACATTCAGCAATTTTCGCATTCTGCCTCCACAAATCCATGAAAATAATGGTGCAACTAAAATTATGTTTCCTCAGGAGGCAAAAATGAGAAATTTCACATATTCATCTATTATGAATACCGACATTGAAATCAAATATTTAATCAACAATAATACCGACAATCCATTGGTAATAAAAAAAACACTTAATAAAATTAATATTGGTCGTATTCCTATTATGGTAAAATCTTCTTGCTGTATGATTAAGCAAAATGCACATATACATCCAAATGTTACTGGAGAATGCAAAATGGATCCAGGAGGATATTTTATTATTAAAGGTTCAGAAAAAACAGTACTAGGTCAAGAACGTGTTGCCGAAAATAAAATATATTGTTTTGATAGTAAAAATAAATCAAAGTGGAGTTGGAGTGCCGAAATTAAATCCGTACCCGATTTTAAATGTATTTCACCAAAGCAAATAGATATGTATATATCAAGTAAAAACAATGGGTTTGGAAATGTACTGTATATCAATATTCCACGAATGAAGCAACCGATTGAGTTATTTGTACTATTTAGAGCACTTGGTGTTCTAACTGACAAAGATATTTGCAAACACATTGTTTTAAATATTTATGACGAAAAAAATAAGGATTTGTTGGAATTTTTAAAGGCGTCTATTGTTGATGCAAGTAAATATATGTCAGAGGAAGATGCGTTCGACCAAATTGTTACACACGTGGCATATACAACAAACAATCTTGACAGAGAGCAAAGTTTAATGAAGAAAACATCATTTGCAAGGGACATTCTAGACAATGATTTGTTTCCCCATTGCCGCACTAAAAAGCAAAAACTATTTCTACTTGGTTATATGGCAAGAAAGTTAATTATGACTAGTTTTGGTCTATTACCTTGTGATGATAGAGATTCATATTTAAACAAACGTATTGAACTTACTGGCACATTATTAAACAATCTTTTCAGAAATTATTTCAATAAATTAGTAAAAGAAATGCAAAAGCAAATCGTTAAGGAAATTAACAATGGTTCTTGGCGGTCTACTGAAGATTTCAATAATATTATAAATATGACTAACATTTACAAAATATTAAAATCTACCACAATTGAAAATGGCATTAATCGTGCTCTATCAACGGGAGATTTTAGTATTAAACAATCAAATAGTAGTAAAGTAGGTGTTGCACAGGTGGTTAGTCGTCTTACATATATTAGTACTATTAGTCATTTGCGGCGTATTAATACACCTCTTGAAAAAAGCGGCGAACTAATTCCACCTCGTAAACTCCATAATACTACTTGGGGATTTCTATGTCCTGTTGAGACGCCAGAAGGACAATCTGTTGGTGTTGTCAAAAACATTAGTTATTTGTGTCATATTACCATTCCTACATCAAATGGTGGCCTATATGAATATATTAAACCCCACGTTGTTGATTTTGAAGACATTGATGTTGAACTCCTCGATAATCGTGTCAAAGTATTTGTAAATGGATGTTGGATTGGTATTTCTAATAACCCTAATGAATTATATAACTCAATGAAGACAAAAAAATATCAAGGATTGATTAATATTTATACATCCATCGTTTTTGATTATGAGAAAAAAGAGATAAGAATTTGCAATGATGCAGGTCGTCTTACGCGTCCCCTTTATAAAGTTAAAAATAATAAAACACTTATTCAAAAAGAGCATATTAATAAAATTGTAAACAAAGAACTTGTTTGGAACGATTTGATTACAAGTTGTAAACTGGATGAATCCGTTATTGAATATATTGACCCAGAAGAACAGAATTATGCAATGATTGCAATGAAATCTAAACAAACAAATTATCAAAATATGAATTACAATTACACACATTGTGAAATACACCCCAGTACAATGTTTGGTGTATTGGCATCTTGTGTTCCTTTTCCAGAGCATAATCAATCCCCTAGAAATACATATCAATGTGCGATGGGAAAACAAGCAATCGGTGTTTATGCATTGAATTTTGATAAACGTCTTGATAAAACAACATATGTTTTGAATTATCCTAGTCGCCCCCTTATTGAAACGCGTGTTATGAATTTTATTAAGTTGGATACCATTCCTTCTGGTACACAGATTCACGTTGCTATTATGACCCATGGTGGTTATAATCAGGAAGATAGTGTATTGATTAATAAAGGTTCTATTGACCGTGGTCTATTTTTGGCGACAATTTATCATACCGAAAAAGACGAAGATAAAAATATTATTCGTGATGAGATTATTCGATGCAAACCGGATAAAGCAAAGACAAAGGGTGTTAAATATGGTAATTACGATAAACTACAAAAAGATGGGTTTATTGAGGAAAATACATTGGTTGAAAATCGCGACGTTATTATTGCAAAAGTTATTCCTATTAAAGAAAATAGAAACGACCCAACCAAAATTATTAAGTACGAAGACCAAAGTAAAACATACAGAACAAACGAAGAATGTTATATTGATAAAAATTTTACAAGTAGAAATGGTGATGGTTACGATTTTGCAAAAGTTCGCATAAGAACTACAAGAAAACCTGTGTTGGGTGATAAAATGTCTAGTCGTCACGGACAAAAGGGTACTATTGGCAATATTATACCGGAGTGTGATATGCCCTTTACTAAAAATGGTACAAAGCCAGATGTTATTATTAATCCTCACGCAATTCCATCTCGTATGACAATTGGACAACTTAAAGAAACATTGCTCGGAAAAGTATTGTTACATTTAGGAATGTTCGGCGATGGTACTAGTTACAGTGAACTCGAAGTTAAAACCATTTGTAGTCAACTACAAAAAAATGGCTATGAGAGTTATGGTAACGAAGTACTATATAATGGTATGACTGGTGAACAATTAGAAGTAAATACTTTTATTGGACCTGTATTTTATCAAAGATTGAAGCATATGGTTTCTGATAAGCAACACAGTCGTTCGATTGGACCAATGGTGAATCTAACACGTCAACCTGCGGAAGGTAGAAGTCGTGATGGAGGATTTAGGATTGGAGAAATGGAACGTGATGTTATGATTGCCCACGGAATGACATCGTTTTGTAAAGACAGATTATATGATGTCAGTGATAAATATAACATACACGTGTGTAAAAAGTGTGGCATGACCGCCGCATATAATGATGGAAATAAAAACAAATTGTATAAAAATAATGATATGAAAATTCACGTTTGCAAAACGTGTAACAATGTCAATCATTTTGCAAAGGTTGATGTTCCCTATTCCTACAAATTACTTAGTCAAGAATTACAATCTATTAATGTTGTTCCACGTATAATTTGCGAAAATTAAAATCAAATATATTATTAATTAATGATTGAAATAAATGATATTAGAGAACAAAAAGATTTCTCTAACACAACATTTTCTAATTTCAAAAAAAGTGATGTTAAAAAAGAACTTTTAAGCAATTTACTAAAAGGTAATGTTGAACCCGCTTGTTATTGGTGTGCTGAATATGTATGTTCGGGCCACTTTTCAGAATTATGGGACATTTTTTTACTATATTTTGGTAAACATATTCATGTTGGAAATCCAAAAATCCTTATTTATTTACATAAACGGTTTGATTTATTTAAATCATTAATCAGTAATAGTGATTATATTACAGATTTACACGCCAGAAATAACGACAAAATACGAGAACTTTTTGCCGAAATCATTTGTGTATTATGTTTATCAAAAAAACAATACTCTATCGAACACGTAAAAATTAATCGACAAGAAGAATTCGATATTACAAATTTACAGGAACATTTAATCGCAGACAATACAAATTATGTATTATATGTATACAAACAAAAAGACCCCCGAGAATTATTTATTCCATTTAATGAACTTATTTATAATATTGAATTGAAAAACTGTAGAAAATCCTCATGGTGGATTGAATGGTTATTAGAATATGATTTAATATGTCGTAAAAAAAAACAACAATCAAAATGTGAAGAACGTTTTGAATACAATGTTCAAGAAAAATATAGACAGGATATTGTTTGGATTATTTGGGACATATTTTATTATTTTGCAAATAAAGATAATGATAAATTTATTGTCAGTGTATTGAACTCTCTTCAAAATATTTTTTGTATTAAATATACTACTGCTTGTTGCAAAAAACGTCGTTTTTTACTATATTTTGGTATTACATTATTAACTGAATTTGTTAACCGTAATGAACCTATTATACATAATAAAGACGTTGTTTCCAATGTTATTGCAAATATTAATCAAATTTATAAAGAAATTAAAAAATCGGAAGAAAGTCCAAATATGGAGTACTTATTTTCAAACATTGAAGACAAAGATTCTCTCGAAAAATCAAAAAAACGAATCGAATTTGTAAACAGTATTTCTATATTGTAAAATATTATAGCAACATATAATATATTATGCCAGTAGTTGGAGAAGGTACTTATGGATGTGTTCATAAACCTAGTTTAGAATGTAAAGAACCAAATATTGATTATAATAATAAAGTTTCTAAAATAATGACCACAAATGCTGCTAATGATGAATTAAAAGAGTTTAAATTATTAAATAAAGTGGATAAAGAAAATAATCATTTTTTAGGAACGCCTGTAAAATGTAATGTTAAACATACTATAAAAAATATTAATGAAATTTTAAAATGCAAAGACCGCGAAAAATATAATCCTCAAAAATACGGAAAAATGGTTAATTTACTTATTATGGAAGATGGTGGAGTAAATTGTGAAGATTATTTATACAAATTAAGAAAATCAACCATTAATAATGACTTAAAAAAAAATAAATTGGAAATTTTTTACATACATTTTTATAATATTCTAAAAAGCGTCGAATTTTTCAATAAAAAAAAAATTGCCCATCGTGACATCAAATTACAAAATATTGTTTATAATGATGAAACTGAAACAATGAAATTAATTGATTTTGGTTTATTAACTCGATATAAAACCGCGGTCGAAGAAGCAAATAAAGATGAATATTGGTTGAATTACTTTTTTTGGTCCATTCCACCATTTGCCATATTTGCAAATAAAAGTAAATATAATAACGTATTAAAATTTATTGGAAAACCAACAGACAAAGATTATGACAAACGATTAGATAAATATACAAAAACATTAATTGATGAGTTAGACAATAACACATCTATGAACAATGTATTTTATAATCTTATTATTAATCGTCGGAAAAATTTCAATACTTCTAATTTAAAGAAAACATTCCATAAATCATTTTCTAATATGATAAGTAAATTACACTTATATTCACATAAAGAATATCTTAAACGTCTATTTAACGCAAATGATGTATATAATTTAGGTATGGCATTATTGCATTCTATTACTATTATAGAACCCGAATTCCATACAAATAAAACATATTTTTTAAACATTCAATTTATAAAAAAATTGGTTGATTTAAGTTTTAAAATGTTATCTTTTGATGTATTTGATAGTATTTCTATTAGTGAATCCATTACACAATATAAATTAATATTATTACAACACATTATTTTGGATAAATACAATTATGAGTTTAAAAATGAAACCATTGTTCCAAAGAAAGAAGAAGTCAAATCAAAATTGGATGTATCAATTATAACCCCATTTGAATTTACAAAAGATGAAAAAATATGTCCTTCTGAAAAAGAATTAAATCCCAATACAAATCGTTGTGTCAATAAATGTAAAGATGGTTTTATTCGCAACGACAAATTCAAATGTGTCAAAAATAAAACAATGAAAAAAATATGTCCTTCCGAAAAAGAATTAAATCCCAATACAAATCGTTGTGTCAATAAATGTAAAGATGGTTTTATTCGCAACGACAAATTCAAATGTGTCAAAAATAAAACAATGAAAAAATAAATAAATTATTACCTGCTTATAGTGTATAAGAGTTTTAAACACTATACTATGAATAATCGAATTACTTGGGATAACTATTTCTCTAAAATTGTGTCTGTCACATCAGAACGCAGTCCTTGTGATCGTTTGAAAGTTGGATGCCTACTTGTAAAAGATAATCGTATAATTAGTCAAGGATATAATGGGTTTCTTCCTGGATGCCCACATAATTCAATTGTTCGTGACAATCATGAACAAGCAACCGTTCACGCCGAACAAAATGCAATCGCGGATTGTGCAAAACGAGGAGTTAGTTGTGAAAACAGTACCGCATATATTACTCATTACCCCTGTATTATTTGTACACGCATTTTACTTGCTTCGGGTATAAGCGAAATAAAATACATTCAAGATTATAAAAATGACGAATTAGTGAATACATTTGCACAACAATTAAACGTATCAATATCTAAAATATCAAATTAAATTAATATAAATATTAATTTCCGTTATTATTTATTATGAAAATCGAACAGGATACTAAACTTGATTTTGGAGATGTACTCATTCGTCCTAAACGAACAACTATGTCAAGTCGTTCTGAAGTTGACCTCGAACGTGAATTCACATTTCCACACAGCACACTAAAATGGAAAGGTGTTCCCATTATTGCTGCAAATATGGATACTATTGGTACATATGAAGTGTACAATGTACTAAGTAAACACAAGATTATCACTGCATTTCATAAATTTTACAATGCTGAGGATTTTATAGCGATGCAGGCATTTGGACTTGACCCAAATTATTTTATGGTTTCTTCTGGTATACAAAAAAGTGATTTAAAGCGATTAATGTCCATTATGGATTCTATTTATGTAAAATTTATTTGCATTGATGTTGCCAATGGTTATATGGAACAATTAATTGAATTCTGTAGTAAAGTTAGAGAACTTTATCCAGAGAAAATTATTGTTGCCGGTAACGTCGTCACCCGAGAAATTACAGAAGAACTTATTCTCCGTGGAAAGGTTGATATTGTTAAGATTGGTATTGGTCCCGGTTCAGCGTGTTTAACCCGAACACAAACTGGTGTGGGAATGCCCCAATTATCTGCGATTATGGAATGTGCTGATGCAGCACACGGTGTAAATGGATATATAATTGGCGATGGTGGAATCACGTGTCCAGGGGACGTTTCAAAGGGACTTGGTGGAGGTGCTGATTTCATTATGATTGGAGGACAATTTTCGGGCCACGATGAAAATCCAGGACAAATCATAGAAGAAAATGGTAAGCAATATAAAATGTTTTATGGTATGAGTAGCGAAACTGCAATGAAAACCCATTTTGGTAAAATGGACAAATATCGTTCTTCTGAAGGACGTACAGTTAAAATTAAATATAAAGGTGCTCTCGAAAACACTGTTTTGAATTATTTAGGAGGCATCAGAAGCACTTGCACCTATGTAAATGCGTATAAAATCAAAAATATACCAAAATGTTGCACTTTTGTAAAAGTAAATAATCAGTTAAATATGATTTACGCATAAATTGATAAAGTATTAAATTATAATTTATCAATTAAAATGAAGAACCAAAAGCACCACCAATTACACTATTGGCTGCCATGGGACCACCACCCAAACCAGAACCTAATTCAGGAACTTGGGGTGCTTGTTGTGCTTGTGTCACTACTGGGGCTGGAGGAGGACTGAAATGTAAATTCTCATTATGTTGTGTTTGTACTTGAGGTACATTCACCTGAACATTTTGTTGAGTATTTTCATTTTGTTCCATATTTTCACGTGGACCATTATACATTTCCATCATACGTTCATACATAATATTTACCTTCATTCCTACCTTTGTCTGAATGCTCAATATTAATACTAAAAATGCTAAAATAACATTTGTCAAAATGAAATTGTCATATTTGAAACCACTGTATGTTGGGAAATATGTAATTGCACGATGAACTAGTATTATTCCGGCAAACATTATTACTATTTGTAGCATTATTTCAACTAAAATCTCCAACGTTGATTTATCTAAATCTACATCAGGAATAAAATTTTGAACAATCTTATTTAAACCAACAATGGGAATAATACCTATTAATGCATATTGTATAGCATTCATATATTCCGCATTACCTTCTGGTGTACCATCAAATAAATGATTTATAAAACTCTTCTTTTCTTGAACTGAATTTATTGTTGTAACTTCTTGAGTATCCATATAACATTCATTTAGAAAAGAATATATAAAGAATCATTGGTTATTATTCTATAATGCACGAAGAAGAGCAATATTTAAATCTCATACGCGAAATTTTAAATAATGGTACGTTTGAAAATACTCGCAATGGTAAATGTAAAACCATATTTGGCAATTCTATGAAATTTTCTCTAAAAGATGGTATTATTCCATTATTAACTACTAAAAAAGTCGCGTGGAAAACTTGTTTTAAGGAGTTAATCTGGTTTATTAATGGACACACAGATAATGATATTTTAAAACAACAAAAAGTGAATATATGGAACGCTAATGCCAGCAAAGAATTTCTCGAATCACGCAATTTATCATACGAAGAAGGTGATCTTGGACCCGTTTATGGACATCAGTGGCGACATTTTAATGCACCATATACAAATAGATACACTGATTACACAAATCAAGGCATCGACCAACTACAAAATATAATCAACGATTTAAAAAACGAAAAAACACAAACATCACGCCGACTTATTGTATCTGCGTGGAATCCACAACAAATCGATGAAATGGCTCTTCCTCCGTGCCACGTGTTGATGCAATTTCACGTAAGAGAACACAAGTATTTAAGTTGTTCATTATATCAACGTAGCGGAGATGTCGGATTAGGTGTGCCATTTAATATTGCATCTTATTCATTTTTAACCCATATTTTAGCCAAACATTGTGGTTTAGAAGCCGACACATTTGTCTACTTTTTAGGAAATGCTCATATTTATGAGGAACATATACCCAGTTTAGAAAAACAAGTACAAAATGAACCCAAATCATTTCCACGCATATTAGTTAATAATAAACATTCTAATATTAACGATTACAGTTTGGACGACCTACAATTTATTACACCCTATTGTCATTGTGATCCTATAAAGATGAATATGGTTGCTTAATACGTACAATACTATAATTTTATATAATATATAAATTTATATGTCATCGGCATTAGCTAGAGCAAGAAATAGACGCGGCGGAACTCAAGAAACGGTTCAAACAAATCAGAAACCACCTACACCTCCTCCATCACCTTCTAATAATCAACGACCAAATACAATAAATGATATTTTTAATACAATTAAAATCAGATTGGACGGATTAGAAGAAAATCAGAAAGATATGGTAGGCAATAGTTCTTTTTCAGAAGAACTCATAACCGAATATGAAGCTCGTTTTGAAACTATACTTAACGAAATTACACAAATGAAAGATGTTATTATGAAACTCCAAACATTTACTATGGAAGTAAATAAATCATTATATGACGATAGAATAAACATTTTATCCAATGATGCAGACATCCAAGAAATCGAACACATTTCTGAAGAAAATGATTCATCAGATGAAACTGAACCAATTCATACCGAGGAAATAATAAAAAGTATTTAGTATTTTAATTTAAAAATAATTATATCCATTATATTAATATGGATATTAGACAACAACCCATGATCATATTACCAAATAGTTACATATTATATATTAATTTTAATGTATTGAAATCACTTCTTAATAAAGAAACCTATGATAATATATCTGATTATGCACTGCAATTAATAGATAAAATACTACAAAACTATTCTGAATTTGAATTACATATGGATTTAAATGGCTTCACTGCATCATCTATGGCAACACACGGGATTTTATTAAAACAATTTTGTACAAAAATTGTAGGAAAGGACAACCCTTGTACAAAAAATCTAAAATATATGCACATTTATAATACACCACATATGATGAGCACAATCGAACAAATATGCTCTCCATATACTGATTCATCCGCTGCCAACAAATATACATATCATAGTAAAAAAGTGTCTGCTCAATTATTAAATGATTTATTCAATGACTATTAAAATTGATTCCATATAAAAAATACATATTATATTATACTATAATATGTTCTTCACTATTCAAAATGAATTCAAGGCATCTAATTTCTCATTTCTCTTTCAAAATTTGAAAACATTTACCGACAATCTTTCTATTTCAATTAATAAAAACAAGCTTTATTTTCAATCTACGGACTCTGCAAATATTACCATTTTTGAGCTTAATATTGTCAATGATTGGTTTGATGAATTTGATGTCAACACCAACGTTTCCATTGGTATTAATACAAATATTCTTGCAAAGATTTTAAGTACACGAGAAAAAGGACATACTATCAAATTTGAATATAATGAAAACCATCCCGATAATTTAAGCATCTATTTTGATAGTAATAACAAAGAAATTTTGAAAAGAGAATTTGAAATACCACTTGTTGATATTGAAGTTGATCTTATGCAAATCCCAGAACAAGAAACAAATGCTGATATACAACTATCGTCAGTAAATTTCTCAAACGTAATTAGTCAACTCAAACTATTTGGTGATTATGCTACAATTAAATGCAATGAAGAAATCATCGAATTCACATCACACAGTGTTGAAACAGGCAAAATGAAAGTAAATATTGACATCAACGATTTGAATGAATATAGTATTACAGAAAATATGGAACTCAATATGTCATACACACTGAATTATTTAAATAATATTTCCACTTTTTCAAAACTAACTAAAAATGTATTTATTCACATTACAGAGGACTTTCCTATTAAAATCATCTATTATTTAGATGACACAGAAGACAAAGAAAAATCACTCAGTTTCTATTTGGCACCTATGATTGATAATCTTGAATAAATTTCGTTTTAATAATTATTCTTTTAACTCTATTATATCTATATGAATATATTATTGCATTTTTTTATTATTATTATAATCATTATTTTTTATTTCAACATTTATGAACAAAATAAAATTGTATCTACCATTGAAATATACGAAAATGATTACACAACTAATAATGACTTCCAAAAAATATGCAAAAAAGACCCCATTATTACTGAAATGAATGATCTATACATCAACCCTGTCGATTCTTCATTTAATGTTAACCTTTTTGACGTTAAAGATGATTCCAATATAATTATTCCTTACGAAACATTAAACGCATCAATACAACACCATAAGAAAAATAAATTTTATACAAAAAACAATTATATATATGGAGAACCTGAATTCTCAAAATATATAAAACCCGCTAGCTGTTTTTTCTCAAATTTAGAAATAATCGGCGGTTCAGCAGATACTAAAACGAAAAATTATGTTCACAACTATTATCGCACTTTTTTATATATTGAAAACGGTTCCGTCGCTATCCAAATTAAACCTATGGAAAATGAAACCATTACTCCTGATTATGTTAATTATGTATTTAATGTGGAAAATGACAACGATGATAAATTTGTAAATTTTACAATGTCACAAGGACAAATGCTATATATACCACCCAATACAATATACAACATCACATATACCGATTCTTCCATTTTACATAAATATGCTTACCACTCTATTTCTAGTTTTCTTAGCAATATAAATCACATTTGTTTATATTATTTACAACAAACAAACACTGAAAATAATCTTATGCTAAAAAAAATATAACAATATATTATAATGCAAACACTTTATAATATACTATTTATTGCCATTATTATGCTTCTATTGGATAGAATCTATATTCAATACATTGTTCTCCCTATGGGATTTGGTAAAATGATTCAAAATATACAAGGTTCTCCTATGACCGTTGATCTTTTCGCCGCAATTGCTTGTTACATTACTTTAATTCTTACATTATGGTATTTTATTGTATATCAAAATAAAAGTATATTTGATGCGTTTTTACTCGGCCTCGCCATTTACGCAGTATATGAACTCACCAATTATGCCACTATAAAAAAATGGAACCTACGTATTTTACTTACCGATATTTTATGGGGAGGCACCTTATTTGCACTAACTACTTTTTTCCTCTACATGTTCAATAAAACCCCCATAGTTTTTAATTAAATCATTTACTGAAAATTGTTTATCATCTTCTCGTCCCAAACTCTTTTGTTGCGTTTCCAATGACTGTTCATCTGGTTCCAAATCATATTCATCATCGAACTTCTCCTTATCTTCTATATTATCAAATATTACTTCCTTCTTTTCATCATCTACTCTACCATTATACAATGTTATTCTATCTTTCCATATACTTGCTGCGGATGCATAATACAACCAATTATCCGTATACATTTTTATATCATATGTTATTGGTTGTTCACATAATGTATTAAAATTTTTTCGTATGAAATATTTACACTCAAATGCTAACGTTTTGTATGCTTTTTCTGGATATATTTTTGTTGTATATTTCTCATATTCCTCTGGTTTCATATGTATTAATTTATTTGAATATTTCTCATTTTTTTTTACATCTTTGCACTTTATCTTATACATTTTTTTTACAAACTTCGCGATCGAATATTTATAATTTATCATGTTAATTATAAATGTACCTGGTATATGATGCTTATGCTTGTCTATTAACCACTCATTATGTAAATCCTCCATCTCATTTAATATACTCTTTTTTGTTATATATAACAATTCATACAAATTAAACAAATAACCAAATACATCAAATCCAGAAAAATATAGTTCATATAACCAAAATAAAGATTCTTCCTTATTTCGCTCCATTAACGACATCATTAACGAATAACGCACCTCATCCTCTATATACAAATATCTTGTATATGCAAATTTCACCATCTTGTTTTATAATTGATTTATAAATTATTTATATAAATCAATTTTCACAATAAAAAAGTATTATTTATCCGAATTCACGTTTTTTTATACAACAATCCGTGTAAACCTGGTTTGTTATTAAATCCTTCTGGCCAACTACCATTTAATTCTCTATATCTTAGAGCAAATATATTTACACGTTTTCTGTAAAAATCTTCTCGCTCTTTTAAACGTTTTCTCCATAATCGCTGTATTATACGCAAATAATACGTTTTATTTATTGACGTATAATAAACATCATTACCACTATGATGATATTTCATCTTTATTATTTGTATTTCCGTATTTCTTGTGTATATCACAGATTGATGTTTCAAGAAATTCAATACATCCTCTATATGATATTTGAAAAACGACTTAGGAGACACTACACTAAGTAATAGTAATTTATCATCCACTACACCCGTTGAACCTATATAATAATTATTATCTATTCGTTCATCATCATGATAATCTTGGTCATCATAATATACATTATCCATATTTTCCTCCTCTTCACTGTCTATTGAAGACGCATATGATTCATCATCACTACTGTCCATTATTTACAATAATTATATATATTTTAAATAATCAATTTTTTAATTTAACCATTTTATTATTATACATACAAACTCTGATTTGTTACTATAAACTTCATTATCTTTCCATCTACTTCCAACAACTTTTTACATAAATCATATTCATCTTTTTCATAACACGCATTATATATTTCCTTCGCAATTGTCGATATTTTTAACAATGCCTTACTAAACTCCCCCGTACTTATTTCCTTATCTTCTTCCATTGTCTTCAACACTATCTTACATTGAACTTCATTTGTTGCATTACACCAATCTTCCATATAAGTATAAATATCTAGATTATGTAAGTCATACACTATTCCTGTATCCAATTTTTCTTCTCTTTCTATAAAACTATATACATCGTTTTTACGCATTACATCAAATATTAATGACTTTACTTCCGTTTTATCAAGTGGCGTTGCTGCTTTTATGTCACTCTTCACTTTCACATCCGTAAATATACTTAAAAATTCTATAATTTGTTCCACACTGTATGTTTCGAAATAATTTGTACTTAACAATATTTCTGCCATTATAAGTGAATGTACCTCCGCTATTTGACTCGCCAATGCTCCTTTTTCAGTTAATTTATATCCACCTTCTGTATTCTCTATATACTCACGTCGTTCTAATACCTTACATACTCGATTGCTTTGCTCACATATATACGACTCCAAATAATGTAAACTATCCATTTCCATTTTTTCCACTTTATTTAATTCATCTACTTCTTTTACATGGTCTACATCTTGCAATAATTTTCTATATTGATCCACAAGCGATTTCATTGTTCGCTCGGCCTGCTTTCGATGTTTATTTTTCAAATTCGGTAGTTTTTTCTGTAACTCAATATAATTAATACATTCGTCATATGGCGTTTGCAACATTGTTAAACTTTTATGTTTCATTGCCATTTTTGTTCTCAATTCATCTATTTTATTTTGTTGCTTCTTTATACTATTATCTATATCGTTATATACCATTGCATTCTCTGAAAATGTATGAAAATCACCGGTTTTACCACTGCTCAATAAACTCAATATTAAATTATATCCGATTTTGTATTTTGATACTAATTTTTGAGGTATACCACACATTATTTGTTTGTATTGTGTTTGACTAGGTAGCGAAAACAAATTATTACAGTGTACTACATATCCTATTTTATCAATTCCACGTCGCCCTGCACGACCCGCCATTTGTGTATATTCATGGGGCAATACATATCGCATTTGTTCACCATCAAACTTCGTTAATCCAGAAAATACTGCTGTTTTAATCGGACAATCCAATCCAATTGCAAATGACTCTGTTGCAAATAACATCTTTATATATTTTTTTGATATCATCAACTCCACTATTTCACGCAATACTGGTAGCATACCTGAATGATGTATTCCAATGCCCTTTTCCAATAATTTAATTAAATCCGTGTATTCTTTCAGATTCATATATTCTTCGTGATTCGGTAATTTACGCATTATTTGATCACATTCCTTTTTTACAATGTAAGGTATTTTACTATCGTCTTCCAACAAGGGTACTGTCACTTCACGTGCACATTGTTCCACTTGTTTTCTCGAAAATACAAATATGATTGCCGGAAGCATTTTATTATTTCTTAAAAATAGCGATAAATTATTCAATGCGTGCATTCGCTTTACAAATACCTTCTTTTCTTCCAACAATTTCAAATATTTATTTATTTTTAAATATCCCGCTTCATTATAAACTCCCTTATAATCCTTCAACAATATTAATTTATCCATTTCTTTTTTTATTTCTTTTTTTTGTGATTCATCTTTTATCGATTTATATAACGATTCGTTTGTAGTTAAAAATCCATAATGCCCCAACGGTACAATACGATGTTCCGTAGAGCATAAATAAACTTGATTACTACGTCCTTTTTCACACCACGCAGCAAATTTCTCTGGGGCATCTATTGTTGCTGAAAGCATTACCATTTGTATGTGTTTCGGTAACATCAATATGGTCTTTTCCCAGTTTTGTCCGCGATCCCTATCATTTATATAATGCACCTCATCAAATACAACACAGCCCAAATCATTGTCTATATCTAATTCAAAATCCATTTGTGTCTTTGTTTGCTGATCTTTTAAAAATAATTTATTCATTAATATTTCAGTTGTCATAATTAATACATCCGCCTCTGGATTTGTTTTTATATCCCCCGTAAATAAGCCAAAACTAATATGTGGGTATTTATTTTGAAATTCATAGAACTTTTGATTCGATAATGCCTTGATCGGTGATGTATAAACCACTTTTTTACCAAGTTCTACAAAATGTTGAAGCGCAAATTCAGCAGGTAATGTCTTACCCGACCCCGTATGAGCCGTCACCAAACAATTATTTCCCTCCACGATTGCTTCGATTGCATATTTCTGAAAATCACTCAATTCAAAAGGGAACATTTCAAAATAAGCATTATGTGCAGTGCTTGTATGTGGAGTACTACAAACTCTTACCATTGTATATATAAATCAAGTTACATTTATATATATGAATCAATTATTTAACGTGAACCTCTTTCACAATATGTTTCATTATTTTTGATAAATACATTGAATCCTTGTTACTATCGGCTCCGCCAAGGGCTTCTGTGGCTATTTTCATATAGTGTTGGCTATCTGTTGAATCACATTGTAGAGAACCTGGATGGTCCTTTTGCCACTCCTGTAAATTGTAATAATTCTTTGTTTCGACGTTTTTTATTAGCTTTTTCAAGTGTTGTTTATCCTCGCTGTCACGTTCCCAATCCGTTCCCTGTTTAAAATAGAGAACCTCCCGTTTCAGATCCGTACAATGCAAGGGTCTTTTATACACATCCATGTTTCCTATTGTGTTGTTGAAAATGTCAATCATTCCATTTAAATACCCAACGTCTCCCATATGTTCCAGTTCCTTACACCCTATTTGAAGGTTCTCCATAAAGGATTGTATGGACATTGCATCCTTACACTGAGTGTTAAGAAAGAAATTCAAATTGAATTTATTATTATTTGTTGTCGTGTTATTGTTTGTTATTTTCGATATGTTTGATATTTGTGATGACAATTTCTCAATCTCTTCTTTATGTTGTCTTTGTTGTTCTTCGAATTGCTTCTTATGTTCTTCGTCTCGTCTTTGTAATTCATTCATTAGTAAATTTATATTATTATCACTGCATACATTTTCATTATCTTTACTGGTATATTTACATTTACGCTTATGACTGCATAGGGAAGACATGTGTTTATAAATTTTTCCACAGTCACATTTATATTCTTTCGGGATTTTTGTTGGGATTTTTTCTTTATTTTGATGTTTCAGTGTCATTAGATGCTTATTATAATCCTTCTTATTACTGCAAATATAATCACAAATTTCACAAAAAAATTCTTGGGATTTTGAAGGGGATTTTTTTGTTATTTTTTCTTTATTTTGATGTTTCAGTGTCATTAAATGTTTATTAAAATCATTGTTATGATAGCATTTATAATCACATTTTTCACAAAAAAATTCTTGGGATTTTTTGTGGGATTTTTCATTAGGAATCATTAGTAATATATGCAAAGAAAAAATCCCCTAAATAATTCCCAACTTACATATTTTAAAAAATTTTATGGTAATACACTGAAATTTTTATTTTTCATTTTACTGCTTTTCACTGCA